>Ga0137394_10000021_pt1 | contig 116567 bp, 88 predicted proteins | sample czobulk116metaG_FD_108278 | JGI IMG/M metagenome (GOLD analysis project Ga0137394, IMG submission 108278) | Vadose zone soil microbial communities from Angelo Coast Range Reserve, California, USA - czobulk1.16 metaG | ecosystem: Environmental > Terrestrial > Soil > Vadose zone | place: USA...
GCGATCCACACTGTGACGTCGCGCGCGTGTCGACAGGAGATCAGTAATCATGGCTAAGCGTTGTGAAGTTTGCGGCAAAGGCCCACAGTTTGGTAATAATGTCTCACATGCCAACAATCGGACACCGCGTGTTTTCAATCCTAATCTGCAATCAATCCGCGTCCAGTTGCCGCGGGGCGGCGTGCGCCGAATGAAAGTCTGCACGAGCTGCATCAAAGGCGGCAAAGTGGCGAAAGCCGCCTGATTTATTCGTACAACCTTCATCGAACTATTCGGCCGCCACTGCTATAGCTTCAATCTCAACCCTGGCATCTCGCGGTAGACGGGCCGCCTGAACTGTGGCCCGTGCCGGCGGCCGCTGCCCAAAAAATCTGCCATAGACTTCATTCATAACCGTGAAGTCATCCATGTCCACCAGGAAAACCGTCGTCTTGACGACCTGGTTCAAACTCAGCCCGGCAGCCTCAAATACGGCGGTAAGATTACGCAACACTTGTTCAGTCTGCTCGGCGATGCCGCCGGCTACAAATTCCCCCGTCGCCGGGTCGATTGGAATTTGACCTGACGCAAATACCAGACTTCCGGCGCGCACGGCTTGCGAATACGGTCCAATGGCCTGGGGGGCGCGGTCTGTGGCGATGATGTCCTTCACAGTAAGCAAAGACGAATTTTCGGAAGCTAAAACAAAACCTGTACTTTAACAGAAAGACGCACAAAATGGGAAACTCGACCGGGGCGGATTACTTCTCGTTCGGACGGACGCGGCTAAGCGGCGGCAAAAAAAACCGCTCGGTGGATCCCACACCGAGCGGTGAATCACAGGAGGTATCGAGTGTTATCGTATGCCGCCTGGTTCTCGCAGCCTTTGGCTCGAGATTGGCCGACTAATTGCGCGGCTCTTTGTGCGGCACCTCCGGAATAACCTCAACTTCTGAGATGGCGACTTTCGGACTGGGGTTGCTAAACAAGCCGGCGGCCGGCGTCAGATCCAGGTCAATTTTAATGCTTTGAATAAATCAGACACGAAATAACAAGACGGAAAGATCGAATAGATTATGTTTCGTCGAGCCGATGGTATAATCTCGCTCCGCTACTTCGTTTCGTATTCAAGTTTTTGAAAGGCAGTCAAACGGTTCAGGTATGAGCTCGACAGAAAAGCCTAACAGGAAACGCCTGCGCGTGGTGAGCAGTTCGTCGGACGAGATGATGTCTCAAGGAGCGGAATCAACTTCGACGGAGACAGACGCCTGTCCACATTGCTTTGGCACAGGAATGGAGGTTGTCCCCGGCGTGGGCGCGCGCCGCTGCCGCTGCCAGACACCCGATCATCGCACGCGTTTATTTCACGCCGCACGCATACCGCCGCGGTACCAGCATTGCACTATCCAGAACTACGTGACTGGTGACAATGAAACGTCAAAGTGGGTCGCCAAGATCGAGGCGGACCGGATCATTAACGATTTTCTGATCAGCGACGGCCGGGGCCTGCTTTTTGTCGGACCGGTGGGCGTCGGCAAGACCCATCTAGCCGTTGCTCTCTTGCAGGAACTGATCCAGCGCTATCAGGTGCGTGGTTTGTTCTATCAATTCGGGGCACTCCTGCGACGGATTCAGGATTCCTACAATCCGGTTTCCAAGAATTCCGAGCTCGCGGTGCTGGAGCCGGTTTTCGAGGCCGACGTGTTGGTGCTTGACGAGCTGGGGGCGTCAAAGCCGACCGACTGGGTGCGCGACACGATGATGCAAATCATCAATACGCGTTACAACGACAAGCGCCTGACGATCTTCACGACCAATTATTCGGACCTTCGCAAGAACGACAAAGACGGCGAAATTCTGGAAGACCGGATCGGAGTACCGCTCCGTTCGCGGCTTTACGAAATGTGCAAGACTGTAGTCATCGACGGCGAGGATTATCGTAAGCGCTCGCTGGCGCAAACTGTCTGATTGCGGAAACTGGTTTTTTGGAGTCGACTAGTCTGATTAGAAACAGGTTTGTTTAGGCCCGGGCAACTGCCGGATTGACCTGGCACGAAATACTTAAAGCGCGGTAATTTGCCTCTAAACGAGTCTCCGCATTTCTAACCGCTTTCAGGATTTTTTCTCTTGATAACGACTCTCGCACTCGCTCACGGTCGTTCGTGCCTGCTCAGCATCCTTCCATCCAACTATCCGCGTAGACTTTGCCTCCAATTCCTTGTAAACGGAAAAGAAGTGTTCGATCTCAAGCAGCAGATGCGGATATAGCCGAGCATAATCAACCACCTCCTTATAGAGCGGATTATTTGTGCCCACTGCCAGGATCTTTTCGTCTTTCTTGCCTTGATCCACCATCTCCAGCACGCCGATGGGACGCACTGTCATCACACAGCCTGTGAAACTGGGCGCATCGACGAGCACCAGCACATCGAGCGGATCGCCATCATCGCTGAGCGTGCTCGGAATGAACCCGTAATCGCCGGGATAGTGGACGGGAGAATAGAGATTTCGATCAAGTCGAAAGACGTGAAGGTGTTTGTCGTATTCGTATTTGTTCGTTTCGCCGCGAGCGATTTCAATCACCGCGTTTACTTCTTTGGGCGCGCCTTCGCCAATCGGTAACGCTAGATAGTTAGTCATGCGGACTTCAGAGTCGAACCTTTAGGTTGCCGTTTATGAAGCGCAGCTAAGGCTCAAACCAAAGGCAGATCAGAGCGTATGATGCGTGCCTGATCCGTTGGCGTCTTCAATCGCCGCCTGACACACAGCGTCATAGCGGGCTGTAGGCAGGGCTTCGAGGCGACGCTCGTCGATCGGTTTGCTGCAGCGAACGCAGATGCCATAGCCGCCCTCGTCCATTCTCAACAGCGCCTGATCGATGTCCGCGACCATCTGTGATTCCCGTTCACCCAGTTTTAGCGCGAGCTCTCCAATAACGTCACGCAAAGAGAGATCGGCGCTTTCCTTGGCGCCGTCGTCGGCTGCGTCGATGGCAGCCGCCTGGTCATCCCCCACATGTCGCGCATGCAGACGTAGCTCAGCTAACAGGAGCTGGCGAAAATGTTCAAGCCTGGATGAGTCCATACACTAATCGTTCGCACACTTTCGAAACTTAGTAAATCAAACCATTAGGGGAATTCGGGGATCAGGATTATAACTCGCGCCTTGGCGCAGCAAAAGCGCCGAGGTGCGAGGGTTCGCCCAGTGAACCACGCGCAGGATGTGCATGCCGAAACCAAATTGAACCAATGAAGGCATTAGCCGGCATCGCGCATCAGCGACCTTTCGGTCGGAACCTAAAGTCGGCACGGAATCACAAACACCTTTTAGGTTGCACGTTTGACTGGCGTTGTGTTTTCATCCTCTCGTTTTTCAGTCTACTGATCAGCACGATGGACCCAGCCACAATATTTGCTCTCGTGATCGCGGCGCTAATTCTTGTCGTGGCGTTGCTGTACTCGACTGTGGGCCATGCCGGGGCCTCGGGTTATCTGGCGGTGATGGCTCTGTTTGGAGCGAGCTATGGCATGACGCCCGCGGTGATGAAGCCGACGGCCCTGGTTTTGAATATTATCGTGGCAGCAGTTGGTACTATTCGTTTTTATCACGCAGGATTTTTTTCCTGGCGAACCTTTTGGCCATTTGCGGTCGCTTCAATCCCGGCGTCCTTTGTCGGCGGCAGCCTCAGTTTGCCGGTCCCCGTCTATAAATCGATCGTGGGCGTAGTACTCCTTTATAGCGCCGTGCGTCTGTTTTTTAGCGCCGGCACCGCGGACTCCCGACGGACAACCTTGGTTCCGATCTGGATTGCTCTGCTGCTGGGGGCGGCGATCGGATTACTGTCGGGACTGACGGGTGTCGGCGGCGGGATTTTTCTTAGTCCCATCCTGTTACTAGTGGGCTGGGCAAGAACTAAAGAGACTTCGGGCGTATCGGCGGCATTTATTCTGGTCAACTCAGTCGCCGGTCTACTCGGACACATTTCAGCCGTGTCTTACGTGCCGCCTGACATAACTTATTGGGCGCCGGCGGCCTTGATCGGCGGTTGGATCGGGACTGAGTTGGGTACGCGCTTTTTGCCCGTGACCGGCATTCGACGTTGGCTATCTGTGGTGTTGGTTCTGGCGGGATTGAAACTGGGCAGCGAAGTTATTCTGCTCCTGCTCCACAGATGAGTTCCGCGGCCAGCAGCGGAATCGTCAATTCGTGATGGCCGGTAATCGCATAACCACGACCGGCGCCATCGGCGTTTGGACGCCGCACGACATTGGTAAGCGGACGATAGGATTGAATGAAGTCGAAGTTAGCCGTGGTGATGTCACTTAGTGAGTGCCCGAGATTGCGAACCAGAGTCACGCACTTCAAAAAGACCTCCGGCAGAGTGACTGCCGAACCGATATTGAGGTAGACGCCGCCGCCATTCATCCGCCGCACAAGTTCAGCGAGCAATCGAAAGTCATTATGCGACGTGGCGCCCAGAGCCGCGCCGTCGGCGGTGGGATGAAAATGAGCAATGTCGCCGCCAATAGTCACGAAAGCGACGAAGGGCACGCGCGCTTTATAGGCAGCGCAGAGTACTGAAAGCTCTTCGTTTCCCGGCTCAGTCTTCAATAACTCACGGCCGACCGCTTCACCTAATCCAATCGAGTCGCTGTTGCCGGCGCTCGCGGCCTGGTTCAAAAGCTTTCCGGTTTCTTCAGCGCCTCCGAATACTCCTTCACCCAAGGTTGCATCCACGTCTTCTGAAGTCGAGCCCACCATCGCAATCTCAGCATCGTGGACCAGCACGGAACCATTGGCGGCGATCGCGGTCACCAGACCGCGATTCATCAGGTCAATGATGACCGGTCCCAGCCCGGTTTTAATTACGTGGCCGCCGATGCCCCAGATAATGGGTTTGCCTAACGTCCGGGCGCGTCGCATGCGCGAGGCCAACTCACGTAGATTCTGAACCGCGAGAATGTTTGGCAAAGACGCAAGATAATGCCGCAATGAAGAGCCTTCGGAAATCGGCGTGGCAAAGTCCTCGACGGTTACTTTGCTGGGACGCGAGGACAGCGGATAGGTAGTGACTTGATCAAGACTTATCGGCTGAAGCTCTTCGTAGATGGACATATGTTTGCGTCTTTGCGTGAAAGCACTAGACAGGACTGCCCGCGTTTCTAGCTCGCCACCGGAAACAACTCAGACTCGATCAGCTCGCAGACAATGTGACCGATCAAGTTGTGCGTCTCCTGAATCCGCTGGGTGTCGTCGCTGGGAACAATCAACGCAAGATCACAAAGAGAGCCAACGCGCCCACCATCACGGCCTAATAATCCTATTACCTTAATTCCCTGCTCTCGCGCCTGCCGACATGCGATGATAACGTTTGCTGACGTGCCGGAGGTGGAAATCGCCAGACACACATCGCCCTTTGTTCCCAGCGCTTCGATCTGTCTGGCGAAAATGTTTTCAAAGCCGGTGTCGTTAGCTACGCAAGTCAGCACGCCGCCATCGGTTGTCAGCGCTATCGCCGGCAGCCCGCGCCGCTGCTGCAAAAAACGATTGACCAGCTCGCCGGCAATGTGTTGCGCATCCGCGGCTGAACCGCCATTGCCAAACACCAATAACTTCCCATTGGCCTTGAAAGTAGCCGCGATTATTCCGGCCGCGCGCTGAACGTCGGCCGCGTGCGAGTCAAAGAAGCGACGCTTAACGTCGAGACTTTCGGCGACGATGGCTGAGATTCGATCTGTCACGATGGGTCTTTTGAAAGTTGCTCCAGGTCGGCAAGATCTTTGAGCCGGCCACTCGCCTTCTTGTTAATCTTCAAGTGACGCAGATTAATGAGACTGACAGGCACATCGTTCATCGTCGTTTCAAGTCTTTCGCGATAACACTCGTCGAACTCAACTCCCGATATCGAGGTCATAACTTCAATCCGCACGGGTTCGACTCCCATTCGAATAATCTTATCGGGTTGAAGGAACAAGTTCGTAGACAATCCAGTAACGTCAAAACCAAATTCGGCTAAAGCCTTCACAACCCGGTCCGCGTTGGCAGGCGCAGTCGCAATCCAGACATCAAGATCATAGGTAGCTCGCGGGTAGCCGTAGTATCCAACTACCCAGCCACCAATCAGGAGATATTCAACGCCGTGGGCGCGTAACAATCTCAAGAACTCTTTGTAGTCGTTCGCTAGCTCGAACTCCATAGTTGATTCGGCGTAGAAACTCCACATGGCTCACACGTTCCTCGGGCGTGCGTGAGAGCCAATAAGCTTTGTCAGCCGCGTCAGCTTCTGCAAATGAGGAAAAAACGGAGAAGGCTGAACGATCTATTCGCGGTTCTGACGTATCAATCTGTTTTGATTCGTCTTTCATTTGGATGGATGATTGTACCACGCGACATTCTGATCCGCGCTCAATAACAATCAGAGATATCACGCGACCTTCTTTGACTTGTTGTCCGGAACTGGGGGAGCCAGGGGTTCCGCACGTTTGCCGCCGTTGCGCTTCGCACTTCCATTCAGCAGCGGCTTGAGCACCTGGCCAGTATGCGAGCGGCGGACCGCGGCAACTTCTTCCGGCGTGCCACTGGCTACCACGCGGCCACCGTGTGCGCCACCTTCAGGCCCCAGATCGATGATGAAGTCGGCGCTCTTGATTACATCAAGGTTATGTTCGATAACGATCACCGTATTGCCGACACTCACCAGACGCTGCAGCACGTCCAGCAACTTGTGCACATCGGCAAAATGTAAACCAGTTGTCGGTTCGTCGAGGATGTAGATCGTTCGCCCGGTGGCGCGCTTGGAAAGCTCCTTTGCCAATTTGATGCGTTGGGCTTCGCCGCCGGAAAGTGTCGTGGCCGACTGTCCCAGCTTGATGTAACCAAGCCCGACATCAAGCAGAGTTTGTATCTTCGGCTTAATTTGCGGAATATTTTCCAGCAATGGCAAAGCATCTTCGACCGTAGAATCGAGAAGCTCCGCAATCGACTTTCCTTTATAAGTGACTGAGAGAGTCTCGCGATTGTAACGCGCGCCGCGGCAAACGTCGCACAGAACATACACGTCAGGCAGAAAATTCATTTCGATGCGCTTCAGTCCTTCGCCCTCGCAGGCTTCGCAGCGCCCGCCTTTTACGTTGAACGAGAAGCGACCGGGCTTGTAGCCTCGCTCGCGCGACTCAGGCAACATGGCGTAGAGCTCGCGCAGCGGCGTGAAGAGTCCGGTGTACGTTGCCGGATTCGACCGTGGTGTGCGGCCGATCGGCGATTGATCAATTTCGATCACCTTGTCGACATGTTCGAGTCCCTCAATCGCCCGGTGCGCGCCCGGCTCAGCAGGCGAATCATAAAGATTGCGCGCCAGCGCGGGATAAAGAATATCGGCCACCAGAGTGGATTTACCGGAACCCGAAACGCCCGTCACCACCGTCAACAAGCCCATCGGAAACGTAACATCGATCTCTTTCAAATTATTGTGGCGCGCGCCACGAACCGTGATCGTTTTCCCGTGGGGAGAACGACGGACACTGGGAACCGGAATTTTCCTTTCACCGCGAATATAGAGGCCGGTAATCGAATCGGGATTTTCGGCAACCGCTTGCGGCGTTCCCAGGGCCACCACCGCCCCGCCGTGCGTGCCGGCGCCGGGTCCGAGATCTACCACGTAATCAGCGCGCCGGATGGTTTCTTCGTCATGCTCAACCACCAGCACGGTGTTGCCAAGATCGCGGAGAGCCGAAAGCGTATCGAGCAAACGCCGGTTGTCGCGCGGGTGCAAGCCGATAGAAGGTTCGTCCAGAACGTAAAGAACGCCGCGCAGTTGAGATCCGATCTGCGTGGCTAGACGAATTCGCTGGCCCTCACCGCCAGACAAAGTTGCCGAAGGGCGATCCACCGTCAGGTATCCCAGGCCTACGGTTTCCAGAAAGCGCAGCCTCGCCTTGATCTCGCGCAGGACCAATCCGGCGATTTGTTCCTCGCGCTGTTCCAGCTTAATTTGATCGAAAGCTTCAATCGCATCTTCGATCGTCATCGACGTATATTCCGCAATCCCACGCCCGCCAATGCGCACCGCCAACGAGTCAGCGCGCAGGCGACGTCCGCCGCACTCGCCACAGATCGCCGGCGAAACCATCTCTTCCAACGCGATCCTGATTTTTTCCGATGGTGGATTGTCCAGCCGCTCGCGCAGCCACGGCAAAGCGCCCTGCCAGTAACTCTTGTATGAGTACAAACCCTGACAAAACTTAAGCTGCGGCGAAAGACCATTGAGAAAAGATGAACGGACTTCGCCCGGCAGCTTTTCAAACGGAGTGTTCGGATCAACCTTAAAATGAGCCATCACTGCCAGCAGAGCACTCCGCAGATACGCCGATCCGGACTTATCGGCCTGGCCCAAAAAACTCAGCCGTTCAGGAGCCTGATCGGCATCGCGGATCAACTTTGCCGCATCGACCTCGAGCACATTGCCGAGCCCATGACAGTGCCGGCAGGCGCCGTACGCCGAGTTGAACGAAAAAGAACGCGGCTCGAGCGGTGGCACGTTGATACCACAGTTCACGCACGCCATCTTTTCTGAATACAGTTTCTCTTCGCCATCAATCACCGACACCAGCACGGCGCCGTTCGTAAGTTTCAAGGCGGTGCGGATCGACTCGCCCAGCCGATCGTTGATGCCCGGCTTGATCAGTAAACGATCGATGACGGCTTCGATCGAGTGATTGCGGCGTTTGTCCAGGCGAATCTCTTCATCCAGCGAACGCAGCTCGCCGTCGATACGCGCCCGAATAAAACCATCGCGAGCGAGCTTGGCCAGCTCCTTCTTGAACTCGCCTTTGCGGCCGCGAACGATGGGGGCCAGGATCATTACCCGCTCGCCTTCAGGTAAAGCGAGCACGCTTTGCAGGATCTGATCGACGCTCTGCCGGGTGATTGCGGCGCCGCATTTATGGCAATGCGGCAAGCCTATGGACGAAAAAAGCAGCCGCAAATAATCATAGATTTCCGTGACCGTCCCGACCGTCGAGCGCGGACTGCGCGCTACTGTTTTTTGCTCGATCGAGATCGCCGGCGATAATCCTTCGACCGAATCGACGTCGGGTTTTTCCAGTTGATCCAGAAACTGCCGAGCGTAGGCAGACAGCGATTCGACATAGCGGCGCTGGCCTTCGGCATAGATCGTATCGAATGCCAGAGACGATTTGCCCGAGCCGGAAAGGCCGGTGATTACGGTCAATTTGTCGCGCGGGATATCGACGTCGATGTTTTTGAGGTTGTGCTGGCGAGCCCCTCGGACAGTGATGCGATCGATTGCCATAACCCTGGAAACTGAAAGATGCGACACAGAAGCGAATTCCGCGTGGCGTCGAACCAGCCATTTTAGCTGAGTGGTCGTGTGAACGACAAGGAAGGGTATTTGCTTTACACCTGTGACACGTCCGCGCTTGACAGTTAGGAGGCTCTTAGTCTAAGGTGCGTGTTTCGCAATAACGGGTGGTGGCAAGTTTTATCTTCCCTACCGCTCACAATCAACCGGACAATTGAATTACAGAAGTACTACTTCTTAGGAGTTTTATTTTGTCTAAGATGTTTACCACTGGTCGTTGCGACCTCACGAGCACCGGTGTGCCCAAACCTCAAGCTTCGGTAATGTCCAGGTTGCGCCACATTCGCCTTTCCAGACTCGTCCTCATCTTAATAGCGACGCTCTTTCCCCTTTCCGCCTCGGCACAGACTATTCAGTACACGCAGAACACGCCTGACCAGACGCTGCGCAGCGCGACGCGCGTCGATGGCAGGTTGCGATCATGCTCGATACGGGAGCCTCCGACGCGCTCACCGCGACCACCACGATGTCGTATGACGACGACCTGAATGTGATCGCCGCCAACCATTACGATTACGCCACCCTGAGCCAATCGAGCGCGCAAACCGCGGCCATCGGATCGATTTCCGCGGGTTCGCTGGTGCGTACCGAGGAAGCCACCTTCCTGGTCAACGATACGGGCATCAGTTCGACCACGCGGACGGCTTATCGCGATCGGAACCTGCTAAGCCTGCCTACGTCTGCGCGGGTGAAGAACGCTTCGGGAACGGTGGTAGCCCAATCGCAGAACAGCTATGACGAGACGAGTTCTTATCCGCTTTTGACCTACGGTTCAGTCGGCGGCTGGAGCGATCCTGGCACCAACTTGCGCGGTCTGCCTACGACCACCGGCGTGTGGCTGAGCGCGACCAGTTCTTACCTGCAAACACACGCGCAGTACGATCAGTGCGGGAACGTGAGAAGCACCTGGGACGCGAACGGCCACGAGTCACAGGTGGAATACTCAAGCACCTATGCGTACGCCTACCCGACCAACGCGACGACGGCCGTGCCCGATTCCAGCGGAGTACACGGGTCATCGACAGCGCTTACAGCGAGCGCCACTTATAACTCGAACACGGGCCTGATGACCTCGCTCACGGACGCTAACGGACAGACCACCAGTTACACCTATGACTCGATCAACCGGCCATCGACAATTACCCGGCCGAGCGGAGGCGGCTCGACCAGCTATGCCTACGGCGACACGCCGAGCAATCTCTACGTGCGGAGGCAAACGTCAATCGATTCATCGCGCGTGGTCGAGGTCTACCAGTACTATGACAAGCTGGGCCGCGCCGGCCGTTCGTTCCTGAATGAAGGCAGCACTTACTCGACCACCGACACCCAGTACGATTCGATGGGCCGGGTGTGGCGCGTCTCGAATCCTTATAGCACCACCAGCTTGAGTGATTCGGTGAATCCATCGGGCAATTGGACGACGACGGCTTACGATTATCTGGGACGAGTCACTTCCGTAACGACGCCGGACAGCGCCGTAGTCACGAGCGCCTACAGCGGCAGCACCTCTGCGCCGGTAGGGACAGTGCTGACGGTAACGGATCAGGCCGGCAAGTCACGCAAGAGCGTCACGGATGGCCTCGGTCGTTTGACCACGGTTTACGAAGACCCGGCAACGCTGAATTATTCGACCAGCTACAGCTATGACACGCTGAACGACCTTACGACGGTCACGCAAGGTAGCCAGACGCGCACTTTCGCTTATGACTCATTGAAGCGTCTGACTTCCGCCGCTAATCCCGAGAGCGGGACAGTGAGTTATCAGTATGACAGCAACGGCAATCTCACGAGCAAGACCGATGCGCGCAGCATCACGAGCAGCTTTACTTACGATGCACTGAACCGGGTGATCACCAGGAGCTACACGAATGATGGTGGCGTGACACCTCCGGTAAACTACTATTACGATAATGCCGGTTTGCCTTCGGGCACGCCGGCGAGCTTCAATCGCGGTTATGCCACCGGAAGATTAGTGGCGGTGACTTACGGATCGAACAGCAGCACAGGTGATTACTATAGCTTTGACGCCCTGGGACGTCAGACCATAAAGATTCAGCAGACCGGCGGGATCAACTATAAAGTCAGTGCTGTTTACGATCTTGCTGGCGCTGTCACCGGTGAAACCTATCCTTCCGGTCGCACCTTGACCTATGACTACGACAACGCGGGCCGGACTAACAACTTTACAGGCAATCTGGGTGACGACACACAGCGCACTTACTCGACCGGAATCAGTTACGCCGCGGGCGGTCAAATGGCCCAGGAACAGTTCGGCACGACAACGCCAGCTTACAATAAGCTCTTCTATAATAGTCGCGGCCAGTTGGCGGAGATTCTTGTCGGGACGGCAGGCAACGACTCGAATCGTGGCAAAATCGTCAACGACTATAGCAATCAATGTTCGGGCGCGCCGTGCAACGGCACGGACAACAACGGGAATCTGAGGAAGCAGACAGTGTACGCCCCGAACAACGAGCAGAACTCCAGTTCTACATCATGGTATCAACAGTACGACTATGACTCGCTGAACCGTTTGCAGCGGGTGCATGAATATACGGGCAACACGCAATTGGATTGGCAGCAGGAATTCGTCTATGACCGGTGGGGTAATCGCACTATCCATCAAGCCAATACCTTCGGCGCGAACATTCCCAAGCCGAACTTTGGCGTGGACACAAGCACGAATCGTTTGACTGCGCCCGCGGGTTACACAATGAGCTATGACTCGGCGGGTAATTTGACCAACGACACCTTTACTGGGGAAGGCATCCGCACTTACGATGCCGAGAACCGGATGAAGCAGGCGTGGGCGAACAACCAGTGGCAGACTTACACCTATGACGGCGACGGCCGGCGGGTAAAACGGATAGTCAACGGCACTGAGACGTGGCAGGTGTATGGGCTGGGCGGAGAGTTGTTGGCTGAATACGTCGCGAATGCAACCCCCGCGACTCCACAGAAAGAATATGGCTATCGCAACGGGCAATTATTGGTGACGGCTGACGCACCGCCGCCAGCGCCTAATGGCTATGCGTATCAGCGCAGCATTACCATCGATCACACCAAGGTTCCCAATACCGATCAGAGCAATTTTCCCGTGCTCATCAGCGGCACTTATTCGTATCTGGCTACCACCGCCCATGGCGGCAACGTGCAAAACACGAACGGCTATGATGTGATCTTCACGTCAGATTCAAGCTGCTCAACGAAGCTCAATCACGAAGTGGAAACTTTTAATGCCACCACCGGGGCGGTAAACTACTGGGTCAAGGTGCCAACGGTGTCTCACACCAGCGACACTAACATCTACATGTGTTACGGCAACTCCAACATCACTACCGACCAGTCAACCAAGACCGGCGTGTGGGACAGCAATTACAGAGCCGTGTGGCATTTGCCGAATGGGTCGACGCTGAATACGAATGACTCGACGTCAAACGCCAACAACACCACGAACGTAGGCAGCGTGGGCGCGACTACCGGACAGATTGACGGTGGTGGCAGCTTCAACGGCAGCTCTACCAAACTCAGCGCGGGTAATGCCTCCAGTCTCGATGGCTTTAGTTCATTCACACTGTCGGCATGGGTGAAGGCGAATTCACTTCCTACGGCGGCCCGAATTCTGACCAAGTGGGCGCCAGGGAATGATCGCTCGTGGATCCTGGCGACGGACTCGGCGGGTACTGAGTTAATCGTGGCGGTAGAGAATCCGGCTACGGCGAAGATGTCCTCCTGGAGTACCACCAATGCCAGCTTGAGCACCGGCACGTGGTATCACCTGGTGGCGACGTGGTCGCAGCCAAGCTCAATCAGTATCTATGTCAACGGCACGGCCAAGACGCTCTCGACCACACTCGATCAGGGAGTTACTGTCGCCGGCAGTTCGTCACTGAACGCTCTGATCGGCGGACAGGATGCCGGCTCCGGCTCTTACTGGAACGGGATAATCGACGAAGCACGGATCTCGAACACGGCGCGCTCAGCCGACTGGATCAAGACCGAATACAACAACCAAAGCTCGCCGTCTACGTTCTATACGGTTTCTTCCGCCAGCGGTGGCGCTCCTGCACAGCTTCACTGGTTGGTGACGGATCAACTCGGCACGCCGCGCATGATCTTCGATCAGACGGGTGCACTCGCCACTGTGAGTCGGCATGATTACCTGCCGTTCGGTGAGGAACTCGGTGCGGGGACTGGGGGCAGAACCACGACGCAGGGCTACACGAACAGCGACGGCGCGCGACAGAAGTTCACCCGCAAAGAACGCGACACTGAAACGGGACTCGACTTTTTCGAAGCACGGTACTATGCAAGTACGCAAGGACGCTTTACCAGTTCGGATCCCTTGTTTGTTGAACTTCAGCGCTTACCGTATCCACAAGCGTGGAATCTTTATGCCTACACGCGAAATAATCCGCTGAAGTTCGTCGATGACGACGGCATGGAAGTGAAAGTCGATTGCGGCGCTTCAGACGGCAAGAACTTCAAGCAGTGTGTTGAGCAGACGACGACTGACTTGAATAACCGCAAAGGCTCTCAATTCACAACCGAAATTAAAGACGGCAAATTAGGGGTTGTTGGCAATGTCGATGTGAGTAAGCTCTCTAAGTCCGAAGCCGAATTGTACAAAGCGATCACCGACACCAAGAATATTTCGACGCTGACCATCCAGATGCCGGGGATCGGTTCTGAGAACATCATGTTCGATCAATACACGGGGCGCGGTGCCAACACCGTCGATCGGGCCGACATGAACCAGCTTAATAAAGCTGATAAGAGCTTGTCGGGTGAGGCGATTGCGCATGCGGCAATTGAAGGCTATGTAGGTGTCGCCGAGGGTCTTGGCACGTATGAAGCGGCTCATAAGCGGGCCAATGAGTTCTTTGGTGACGTAAGAGTTGGAAGCATCGAAACCTTGCCACCAGGTGCAGCAACGGCAACTAGTGGAAGGACAATCTACGATTTTCAGAGAGTTGGGATTAAGGCAACTGTCGAGAAAATATTTATCACGCCTCAACCTGCGGAATCAGTTCCAGCCAACTGGGAAAGGATCAGAGGAAGCCTCCGCGTCATAGTTCCCGGTCAGGGTGAGAAGCCCAGTCAGGGGAAGAAGCCATGAAAGGAAATATCACGCTGATTAGCTTCGTGTTTATTGTTCTGGTCTTAACCTGCCCGGTGTTGAGTCAGGATCAGCCTAAGCCTAAAGAAACCGTTGGCGAAGGTGTTGTTGTCGCGTTCCAAAAAAAGATGCGATATCCAGTGAAGCCTTACACAAGAGGCCTCGGCACGTTTGCTGAGTTCTGGATTGTCCGAATGGATAAGTGGGAAGACGAGACGCGCAATGATAAGAAGTATCTATTGGTAGAGTTCAACCTCTATGAGCGTGGTCTTACCGACTGCGAGATCAATGCCAAGAAGCTGCAGTTTACGCTTCGAGAGCGCAGAGAGAATGAGCACACGGACTGCACGGGGTCGACCTTCAAGAGCAGCGACTCGAATGAAACAAGACCGGCAGAGCTTTCTGACTATGAGCGGACCAAGCCAGGAAAACTCGAGGAGTTGCCGCCGCTCAAGTCGCTGCCATGCCTAATTGCTGATAAGCCACCAATCGTGATCGAATAGAGCGGCAACGCTCGAACCGAGAACTTTATTCACAATGGCGTTTTCAGCGGGTAGATAAATCCGCAAGTGATGCAGTGGCGGTGGTTGAGTGAGATCTTTATCTGCCTTATGAAATCGATCAAATCTGATAAGGGACAAAGCTACTGATCAGCAAGGGGTTAGAGCGACGAAAGTGGTGGTCTGAGGATTGCTATCTTGTCTGCCCACTTTATGAGGGTGCTTTATTGCTTTATCAAACCGCAGAGACGCTGAATCTTTACCGTTGGGCGTGGTGCGCGATGAAAGGTTCGAGCAGGGCGGTGATCTTCTGTTGCTGAGAGCGCGGGAGCCGAGAGGCGGCTTCGAATAACTGCTTCATCTTACCGGTAGGACCCGCGCCGCGCTTCTTGGTTCCGTTAGTACCCACCAAATCATCCACCGATACATTGAGTGCCTGAGCCAGGCTGAGCAATTGGTCAGGACGCAGTGCGACGGGATGCCGCTCCCAGTAAGCATAGGCGCGCTGCATGGTCAAACCGGGGTCAGGCTTGCGACTTGCGATTCTGCTACCGCTTCGCTTCGTAATCATCCGAATGCAAACACCCACTCAAGTCTGGTCAAAGTCTTGGTATTCAAAAACTCAACTTGCTGATGCAAAATCCTTGCAGCCAGATGGCTTGACGCACGGATTAGCGACACGTAGCATGCGCGGGTCAGGCCCTCAGAGCCCGAATTAACGAGCAGTATCAGCGGGTTGAGAATCGCAAATCGCCGCCTGACCCCAGTTTTTCAATAGATCCTTCAGCAGGAACTAAGTACGCTTCTGCTTACGTGTACGACGGCGAAGATCATACGGAGAATGCTCCCGTGAAACCTGCTTCGGAAATCACTCAGAGAACCACATCTTGACACTCAATAATCGCGCGACCTAGACTGCGATTGCTGTGAATCTTCCTAATGCACTGACGCTTTCGCGAATCTTTATCGTGCCGCTGCTGGTCGTGGTGCTGCTAACGCCGGTGTCGGAAAATTGGCTGGGCGTGCCGAGTTATCTTCTGGGCGTGTCGATTTTTGTAGTGGCCGCCTTAACTGATTATTTCGATGGGAAAATTGCGCGCCGACGAAAGCAGGTGTCGAAGCTCGGGAAGTTGCTCGATCCTATCGCTGACAAGCTTTTGATCTCAGCCGCATTGATTTCACTGGTCGAAAACCACCTGGCGCCGGCCTGGGCAGTTGTGATCATAGTGGGCAGAGAGTTTGCCGTCACCGGATTGCGATCGATTGCGGCGACCGAAGGCGTCGTGATTTCCGCCTCGCGCATGGGTAAGTTCAAGATGGTGGCGCAGGTCGTGACCGTCGGACTCTTGATTCTGTCAATGTCCTCAGGAGGCGCGCCACACGTCTCGAATTTCGGCAAGCCGTTTCCGGCGATTCAGTTCTGGACCGTGCCTGAGTTGCGTGCCGCCTGGTCCCATCTGATCGGACCGGCCCATACCACCTGGAGCGACTGGCAGATACTGCTTTACACCGCAGGCCGGGCATTGCTTTGGGTAGTGGTGATTTCTGCAATGTTTTCGATGTACGGTTACTTTCGTGCATTCTTTGCGGGAGTTGTGCGGCGGGAACAACCAGGCGCCAAAACCGCTGCGACTGCCACTGCGGCCGTGCAGTATCACGAGCAATAGCAGGCTTGTGTCAGAAGCCCGCGCGTCAGTGAGGGCTCAAAGACAGTAAGCCGCGCGTCGCCCGCCCTGAAGAAGAGATGTGCGCGCTCCCGGCAAAAAAAGGCCTTCAAGCAGAATTGCTTGACGGCCTCTTTTGATCCTGAGCCCTCCTCACGGTCGGGCTTCTTGCACACCCCCACCGGGGCGGCATTAACTAGTTCTTATGGTTGTGGCGTAGGACTTGGTTGCGGTTGTCCTGCGCGCTTCAGGCTTGGCGGAGCCGGTTTGCTACTGTCCGGCTTCGGCGTGCCATTGGGCGCTGTCGTCGTCGAGTCATCCGGCGTCGGCACTCGTCGCTTCAGCGTCGGACGTCCCGGTGTTCCGTCGTCGCTCCCGGCAATCACACCGTTGGAAGTGACCCGGGCATTTGACAGTCGCAAGAGGCGGTTCTTTACGCGGTTAAACTCCGAAGAGCTAATGACGTATTCCTCGCGCTCGGGAAAACGGGCGGCCAGTGCGATCGCGGCGGCCCGGCGATCTGCCGGCGCTGGATGATCCATGAACATCTTGGAAATCGTGCCTGGCTTTTTCTTGTTCTTCGCTTCCAACTTCTCGAACATCGTAGCCATGGCGTTCGGATCGTAACCGGCAGCCCACATATATTGAACGCCAAGTCTGTCAGCTTCTGCTTCCGCGGCCCGGGTGAATTTTAAGACGCTCAGGCCTTCAAGTAACCCACCGCCGTTATAGAGCACATTGCTCAGAATCGGACCGCCCAGCAGGATCCCAGCCAGCAGGCCGATATTCATCGCGCGCATCTTGGCTTCGTTTTCCATAGCGTGGCGCGCACAAACGTGAGCAATCTCATGAGCCATCACGCCGGCCAACTCAGCTTCGTTGTCGGCGGCCAGGATGAGTCCCTTGTTGACATAGAAAAACCCGCCGGGCAGGGCGAAGGCGTTCACTTCATCCGAATCGATTACCTTGATTGTAAAAGGAACCTTGGCGTCTGAATGAAGGACGATATTCTGGCCGACGCGATTCACATATTCAGTAATGATGGGATCGTCGACGAACTTAGCTTCTTTGTCGACTTCCGCGGCCAACTGCCGCCCCAGGCGCACTTCCGACTCGATCCCCTTCGCTCCAATAATTCCGCCCGACCAGATGCCTTTATTAATATTGCGCTTCCCGATCATAGTCGGGTCTTCGCCGGTTGGAAGTGTTTTCTTGCTTGACGGTTGGCTGGCAGTTTGCTGCTGGTCAGCGCCCTGGGACTTTTGATCTTTCGGGGCGGTCTGCTGCGGCGCCGATTGCTTTTGACTTTGGGTTTGATCCTGCGCCTGCACCGGGCCGGCCAGGGCGGCAATACTTGTAAACCAGAGACTGACTCCCAGACCGATTGCGGTGACGGTGCGAGAGAAACAACTTTTCATTCTTGAACCTCCAACTTCCGAGGCCGGGAGACAAAGACCCTGCTTTTTCTCTCGGTGGGTCGCTACCACTTCAAGTGCGACCGCCTTTGTTCTTCGGGGGCAGCACCCGAGGCACCGGTACTGCTTTGAGTTAACGCACCGCTTTGATGCCGTCTTCACCGTCGAGGTTGCGCTACAGTCCGGGACTTTTGTTTCGCGCTGATCCGCTGATCAATGGGGGTGGAGTTACGACTTCTTTTGGCATTATAGACCAGCGCGGGAGAAAAGCCTATACGATTGCCGAACGTTTCGGCCGCATGTTACAGTCCTCACTTCAGACCAGCTTTTGTCGACCAGACGAGAGATCGTGCCGATGAACCAGTAACGGGATGGCCCGCTCACGGCGGACCATTTTCGGTTTTCCCCTAATGCGAAAAAGCCCAGAAAGACCGCGCCAGACGCCTCGGTCACAACCACCAAAAGCGCGCCCACGGAAAGAAAAGGAACTCGTTTCGATCATAGGCGCCGGCCGCATGGGGACCGCGCTTGGCCTGGCCCTGAAGGCAGCCGGCTACCGGGTTGACGTTGTCGTGGCCCAAAGACCCGATCATGCTCGCCGAGCAGCCAAAGCGATCGGCGGCGGCACACTTGGCCTCTCCGCGAAGCAGTTGAGTCGTCTCAATCAAACTCAGCTGGACCGCCTCAGTAACTCTTCCTTGGTCTTAATCACGACACCCGACGACGCGATCGCCGAGGTCGCCGGCCGGGTCACGATGATTTTCAAATCGGAGAGAGCCGGAAAGGCGCGGAGCCGCCGCATCGCGATGCACACCAGCGGCGCCCTTTCCTCTGAGGTTCTGCGGCCCCTGCAAAGCGCCGGTTTTGCTACCGGGTCGCTTCATCCATTAGTTTCCATCAGCGATTCCCGCTCGGGAGCAAAATCGTTCGGGCGGGCATTCTTTTCCGTCGAAGGCGATCCGGCGGCTGTGCGCCTGGCAAAATCGATCATCCGCGATTTCGGTGGCCAGGCCCTTACGATTAAGGCGCGCCACAAATCCCTGTATCACGCCGCGGCAGTGATGGCGTCACCGCATCTGGTCGCCCTCTACGATATTGCCCAGGAGATGCTCGCTCACTGCGGGTTTACGCCAGGCCGCGCCCGGCAAGTGCTCCTGCCCTTGATGGAAAGCACCGTTGCAAATCTTTCGAAACAGAATCCGGCAAACGCACTCACCGGCACTTTCAAGCGCGGCGACGTTGCGACCGTGCGTCGGCACCTTGCGGCTATGGAATCCGAAGGGTTGCGCAATGCGCTGGCGGCTTATCGATTGCTGGGAAAGCGATCCATCGACCTGGCGCGGAAGGCCGGAGTGAAGAAATCCGAATTGGATCAGATTGAAAGACTGATTGAAAAGTTTGCGAGTCTTACGGCTTGACCACCTTGGGTTCAACCTTCGCGGGCTTGCGCGGCGGCGGCGAGTTTTGCAAACACCATTCGGCGAGCGCCATCATGGTCATCGCGCGCAGGGACTTATCGACAAAATTAGCTGCCAGATTTTGCGCACCCTCGAAATCAACCTTGCCAACTTCGCGAAAGCCGTTTTCGGGATTGAAACTGGGCGTCTGCAAGGTTGCATAGCTCCCGAATGCCTTCCCCTCAATCTTTCTGCCGGCCTGATCCGACGAGAAATCCGGAGAGGCGATGTGATTGATAACTTTTACCGCGTCGCCCAGTACTGCGATTGAGCGGTTTGCTTCAATCCTGGTGTAAAGAAATGCGACTCCCAACAGCGCGCGGGCCTTCACTTCGGTATCGGGCGCCTTGGCTGCCGCGTTAAGCACTTCCTCGAGCAACTCCCTGGCTTCGCTGTCGTTTCGGGTTCGCTTGATCAGCTCCTCGGCTATCTTTAGATAGAGATAGGCCCGCTGATCCAACTCGTCCACCTTACTCGCAAGCCGTTTGGCCTCCGCGAACTTTTTGTCCTTAGTAGCCTTCTGGGTGCGCTCGAAATAGAGCCAACTAAGTATCTGGGCGCGCAGGCCCGTATCGCTAATCTTGTCAGCGGCGCTCACGACGTGTTCCAGCGTTTCGTTTGCGGAAGCATGCATGACAGCAATTGCCAGCGTGGCTTCACGAATCGCCGGGTCCTGCTGTCGCTCGGCATCTTCGATCATTTCGTCAAAAGATTTTTGCGGACGTTCCATCACCGTGTTGTTGACTCTTCGCTGATCCGTTTGACTCAACATCGCAAACATGGATTCGCGTGCCTGCCGGGCTGCTTCTGCCAGGTCAGGGAGCGAGCCGTTAATCTGCGGGCCCAGTCGGGTCAGCGCCAGCCACATCTGACCGCTCTCTGAAAGGCGGCCGCGGTCTCCGGCTGGATTGACCACCGGGTTCTGGATCATCTGCTCAGCGCGCCGCAAGAGTGTCTCGACAAATGATCTTTGCAAAGCCGGCCTGGGAGTAAAGTTGCGCGGCACCCCGTACGCTGTGTACATCGGCATCTCTCCCACATCTCCACTGGCGCCAAACGGGTACGAGGACAAATAAAGAAAGCGCTCCATAGGAACACTAAGGTAGGCCGTGAGCGCTTCCCGATAAAATTGGTCTGCGCCCGCCGCGTTGATTTCGGCAAGACGATAAAGAAAGATCGGAAGAAACATCGTAGGTGGATAGCGCAAGCTGGCCCCGGCAAAACGCAGCGCCGCCGGCTGATCCGAAGTCAAGAGCGCCGAGGCAGCAGCCAGGAGCTTCTCGGCAGTTCTGGCATCACGCTCGACGTCCTTCGTAGCTTTCTCTTCCGCTTCTTTAGCTTCTTCCTCCCGGATCTGATCAGAAAGTTTGCGCGCCCAGGCGGGGTCGCGCTTGGCGATTGCCCCGATTACCCGGTAACGCTGGTCAGCAACTTGCACGATGAGGTGACCTTGCAGGCTCGGTTCGTCGCCCTTCTCTTTATAGTTCCGCGTTGCCAGATCGAATGCCTCTCTAAGAGCTGCCCGGGCCTTATCTTGCCGATAAGGCCACAGCAGATCTGCCGCCCGAATCAAAACCGAGATCCGCTTCACCTCGTCATCAATCAGTCTGCTGGCCTCGATCTGCTGGTGAATCACGTTGAGAGCATCATCGCGCTGACATACCGGCGACGGCTTGGGTTCCTGGTTCTGGGCCCTGGCGGGCCATGCAGTTAAGGAAAGCGAAGAGCAAAACAGGATAGAGATGATGAAGCGCGGAAAGGTTTTCATTGAGGATTACTCCGGGGTCTTATCAGTTCCTGATTCCACGAAGCCTTACTTTTTCCTCTCTATTGTTCCCAATTGTTCCCAATTGGAGGGCAAAAGCAAGCTTCACCCGCCACATCATCTCCAGTTCTATCTATCCTGCAGTTGTAAATTTTCACTTGGATGGCGAAAAACTTGGAACCGACGCCCAGGGTCCGGCGTCTGTACGTTCAACCCCAGAGCAATTTGTTAACGACTGGTGCGCCCCACCGTCTTAATGAACAAACGATCTTAGGGAGTCATAAGATGAGCACAGCAAAAGCCGCAATCATCGAGTCATTATCGAAACCCAAGCTTCGAGGCCTGCCGTCCCGAGCCCGAAAGGCGCCAGCTACCGAGCGACTGGAAAAGATTAAGGAGATGGCTGCCGCACTACTGGATGAGGCCGAATCACTCGACCACGAGAACGCGCTGGCTGAGGCCTCAGTGACGGTCAACAATCTGACTAACAAGACCGCAGTTGATTTCCATGAAGAGGTGCGGCGGTTTGAGATGCGCCTGATCAGTCGAGCTCTGGAACTAACCGGAGGTAACCAGGCCCGGGCCGCGCGACTGTTGAGATTGGGAGCGACGACGCTCAACTATAAAATCAAGGTCTACGAGTTACGCTAATGTCCCTGGTCAGTTCGCCGCGCGCTTTCGGGAGCTGCTTAGTTTACGGCCTCTGACCCCTCGTTCTCCGGAGCGATCAATTGCTGGTCCGATACGGTCAGCACACGTTCGTCGAACAGACTTGAATCGATCAAAGTCTGCACCAGGTACTCACCAGCCACCGGAAACGTCACATTCACGAAAAAACTTATATTGTCAGCCGACCCGTGCGTAATATCGAAGCGGGCCGGCTGTGAAACCACCAGGGCCTGCTGACGGTCGGGCATCAGGATGCGCACTTCGGAAAGATGGGCGCCCTCTCCGCGCCAGTGATTAACCACCGCTAATTTGGGCAGCCAGACGGGCAACTGCGGCACGACGATATTCTGAAAGACTCCCATGTATGAGAGCTTGTTGCCCAGCTCCAAACGAACGTCATCGCAGAAGAGCGTGTAGACCAGTTCGATTTTCGTTTCCGGTGAAGTATCCATAATCTCCTTAGATGCGGGCCCTGGCCGCGCACTCGGCGGACAAGTCCGCCCGCTAAATGATTCACGCTATCCTAACATCTTTTTGAAAGCCGCCTCATCGATGACTTTCACACCCAATTGATTCGCCTTATCCAGCTTCGATCCGGGTTCAGCCCCGGAGACCACGAAAGCCGTCTTCTTGCTCACGGAGGACGTGACGCGGCCGCCGCGGCCTTCGATTAACGCTCGGGCTTCGTCCCGCGTCAGACCGGGCAGCGTGCCCGTCAACACGAATTGTTTGCCTGCGAATTTTTCGTCGGTCTGGCCGCGTTTCTGCTTCTCGGCTTCCGTCCGCACGCCCGCGCTAGTCAATCGTTTGCACAGTTCCTTGTTTCCAGGATCGTTGAACCAATCGTGGATACTCTGCGCCATTGTCAGTCCGATCTCGTGCACGTCGTCCAATTCTTCCACGCTGGCCTGCCCAAGCCTGTCCAATGATCCGAAGTGACCGGCCAGAATTCCCGCGGTGCGTTCGCCAACATGCCGTATGCCGAGGCCGTAAATCAAATGCCAGAGGTCGCGCGCCTTGCTGGCTTCGACTTGAGCCAGCACATTCGACGCAGACTTTTCCGCCATGCGTTCAAGTTTAGCGAGATCGTCAAGTTTCAAGCGATAGAGATCGGCTACGTCGCTCACCATCTTTTTTGCGATCAGTTGCTCTGCCAGGGCTGAGCCCAGTCCTTCAATCCGCATGGCCCGTCGGGAAGCGAAATGCAGCAAGCGCCCAATCAACTGAGCCGGACAATCAGCTGCGATGCAACGCGAAACCGCTTCGCCCTCCGGCCGCGACACCAGGCCGCCGCACACCGGACACACGGTCGGCGGGAGAAACGGTGTTTCCTTGCCGGTGCGTTTCGATTCAACGACCTTAACGACTTTGGGAATGACGTCGCCGCCTCTTTCAATCAGCACCCAATCGCCAATGAGCAAACCCAGACGCTCGATCTCGTCTTCGTTATGCAGCGTCGAACGCGACACGGTCACGCCGCCGAGCTGCACCGGCTCGAGCATCGCCACCGGCGTCAGCGCTCCCGTGCGTCCGACCTGCACAACAATGTCGTTCACTTTCGTCGTCGCCTGGCGCGCCGCGTACTTGTAAGCGATTGCCCAGCGCGGAGCCTTACCTGTCGCGCCAAACTTATCCTGCAGAGCGGTGGAGTTAACTTTGACCACGACGCCATCGATTTCATAACCCAGCTCATCACGCTCGGCTTCCATCGCATTGCAAAAGTCGATTACTTCCTCGATGGTCTTGCACAACGCCCGGTGTTTGTTTACGCGAAAGCCGGCGCGTTCCGCCCAATTGAGCGCCTCCCAATGTGTCGCGAAGGGTTTGCTCTCGCCGGAGAGCACGTCGTAGGCGAACATATCCAGTCTGCGCTTCGCGACCATGGCCGGATCGAGTTGGCGAATCGCGCCCGACGCGGCATTGCGCGGATTGGCAAAGCGCGACTCGCCTTCCTCTTCCCGCTCGGCATTGATCTTTTCAAAGACCTTGCGAGCCAGATAAGCCTCGCCGCGCACTTCAATCTCGCGTCCGACTTTGCCTATCTTCTCCAATTTCAATGGTACGCTACGGATCGTGCGCACGTTCGAAGTCACATCTTCACCGCGAAACCCGTCGCCCCTTGTAACGCCGCGCACAAACAGTCCATCTTCATAATGAAGCGAAAGCGAAAGCCCATCGATCTTTAATTCTGCGACGTAATCGGGCGACTCACCGCCGGCGAGTTTGCGGCAACGTTCGTCAAACGCGCGCAATTCTTCGATGCTGTAGCTGTTGTCGAGCGACAGCATTGGACGCCGGTGAACGAACTCTGCAAACCCTTCGGCCGGCCGGCCGCTGACGCGCTGGGTGGGACTGTCCGGAGTGACGAATTCGGGATGGGCCGTTTCCAGGTCGCGCAGCTTCTCGATCAGCTCGTCATATTCGCGATCGGAAATTTCCGGCTCTTGCTCAAGATAATACAGGTCGTCGTGGTGGCGAATTTCTTCGCGCAGCGCATTGATTGTCTTTGCGATTGATTTTGGTTTTGGCAAGTCTGAATTTTATTCCGAAACAAATCGCCACAGAGAGACAGAGGTTCAGAGAAAGAAAGCGAAGCAACCATCTATTCGGTTTCAAATTTGTCTCGGCTTTCCGTCCTCTGTGTCTCCGTGCCTCTGTGGCTAATCTCGATAAAATAGGTAGCGCGGTCGCGCCTGATCGCGCTGGAAAGCACGGCACACCAGGCCCTCTCCCAACGCCTTCAAGAAATCTTCCCTCACCCGCAACTGTTCACGCTTCCCGGCTTCCGGGTCCGACTTCAACAGTTCAGAAAAGTTGGCGGGAATCTCGATTACGTGATCGGCGGCGCCGAGCGGGTACTCCAGTCCGGCCGCCAATGATTTAACGCGCGGTGAGTTCAGGTCCCAATTCGCAAACAGACGATCGCTGTCCATCCCGCTGATCCCAGACGCCTTTTCCGCCGGATTAGTGACATAGTCGGTGCCATAAAAGTTGACTGCGTACTCGCGGACCACCACACCCAGGCGATTCAAGTTGAAATGCGCGTTGCGCGCGCGCATCGGCTCGAAGGTCCACTTGATAAGATCACGACCTTCCGACAAAGCGCGGATTCGTTGGGCCCACTTTAAGCGTGCGCCGACGCCGCGATTCTGATAATCAGCAGCCACGGCCATCATGTGCGAGTAGCCAAAGATGACATCACCGGACACCGCGGCCAGGTGGTGCACAAAGCCCACCAGTGTTCCTTTGACAAACGCGCCCAGCGTCCAGCCGCCGGCCATGCGCGAAACAATCAAGTGACGCCGTGGCGATATTTCCAGGTCGGGAAGTCCGAATACTTCGCGCTGCAAGCGGATGCACGAGTCATACTCATCGATGGTCTCTACTTCACGAATTTCGGGAAGTTCATTCTGTGGCGCGCTAGTCGCGTTGTTCAGCATAGGTACGAGCAGTAGGGCAAGCTGCCGGCTTGCCCGCGACCCAACAACTTGGCGCTCCCCTCTAAAAAAAGAGAGCAGACCAACTGAAATTCTCTTTTCGGAAGACAGCGGAATAATATCACGGCGATTTGGGCGCGCGCGATCAGTGAGGTCTCAGGAAGATCCCTTTAGCGGAACGACCGCCGGAAGCTGAATCAGGATTCGCAAACCTCGCGGAGCGCGCGTCTGCCAACTCAACGTCGCGCTGATCAGATCGATATTGTGTCTGGCGATCGCCAAACCAAGTTCGCTATCCCCAAATCTTCGGTCGGTCGGGTCCCACTCTCCGACTTCGACGCTTTCGGCCAGCGGTTCCCCTTCGTCTTCAATCGTGATCAGAAACCCCTGCTCTGCTTTTTCGGCCACGATCGTGACCAGAGCGCCTTCGGGGCTCCGATTGATCGCATATGACAAGAAGCTATACAGTGCCTGCCGCAGCTTCCCGCGGTCAGAAATGATCGGCGCCAAGCCGGGCTTCGGCTCAGACTGAAGTCGCGTTTTTTGCTTCTGAGCCTGTCGCGCTACCGAGGCGCACGACTCTCGCAAGATATCTTCGAGAGAAAATTCTTCTGGCTGCACTTCAGACTGGCCACCTTCCAACCGCGACAGGTCCGCGAGTTGATTGAAATTCAACTGCAGTTGCTGGGCTGAGTTCTGAATTCTTTCACAGAAGTTACGCTGCGCTTCAGTCAGCTCTTCCTGGCTCAACATGATTTCGGCAAATCCGAGAATTGAAGTCAGCGGCGTGCGCAGCTCGTGGGCCAGCCGCGCCAGAAACGCTGAGCGATATTCAGCGAGCAACTTTAGTTTCCGGTTCTCTTCTCTAAGGGCTACGGTCTTCAACCTCAGCCCATCGACGGTCGATTCCTGATCTCTGCGCTCGTCGCTTTCCGCCGCCCGCAGGTCGTTTGATTTGGAAGTGCGCGCTGAATTCATTTGATGAGCGGGATTAATCAAAAGGGGGAAACCTGGGAACCTGAGGAAAATTATCAAAAACTTCGGCGTTACTCAAGATGCCTCGTTGGATGGCACTAATGCAAGGAAGCGGATATGAGATCTGAAACAGGAGATTATCTCAGCCGCGTTGACGCGGCTTTCCCGCAGGATTAAAGCTGTCGATGGAAAAGCCTAGTTCTCTTTCCAAATCCAAAGAAATCTGACCAGATCTTTTTTCATCATCTTGCGCGCGGCTTCGAATTCGCCGTCGCCGCTGCTGTAGAGAAGTCTACCGCCGCTGTCCAAAATTGCCACGGCGGGCACGCCTTTATCCAGAGGGATCCTGTATAGCTTGGTTAGATCCAGATTCTTGTCGCCTTCGCCGATGTCGACGTGCACCAGCAGAAAACTCTGTTTGCTGATCTTTCCGGCCGCGCCTTCGTGCAGTGCGCGGTCGAGCACGTGACAGTCATAGCACCAGTTGCCGCCGAAGATCAGCAGCACTCGTTTCTTTTCAATGGTCGCACGTTTCAGCGCCTCATCGATCTCTTTCTTCGCGTCGGCATCTTTGGGATAGAGATCCTTCTTTGCGGCGACCGGCTCCAAAACCCCATCGTCATGTTGCCTTGTGGGTGTTTGGCCGACAGCAACAAACGTTAATAGCAGTACTGCAAAAAGAACCGCGACTGGTTGGAGAAAAGTTTTCATAATATGGAACGTCTCGAGTGTGTTGGCGGAGCATTAGCCCGACCGTCAAAGAGGGCTCAATCGATCGAGCGCGGTTGGTTGAACACCAACGAGGATCATTCACCGTCGCGCTTCGCAAATGATTGAGATTAATCTGAGCCCTCCCTTACGGTCGGGCTAGTGCCCCGATTACGATCGCTTATGTATAATGCTTCGACTCCACTACGTCAATTAGAGGATTCGCTAATTCATTGATCGATGCCGAAGCGCACTGACATTCACAAAATCCTGATTATCGGCTCCGGGCCCATTGTCATCGGCCAGGCCTGTGAGTTCGACTACTCGGGCACTCAGGCATGCAAAGCCCTGCGACAGGAAGGCTATGAAGTCGTCCTCGTCAATTCAAATCCCGCCACGATCATGACTGATCCAGAGACGGCGGATCGAACCTACATTGAACCGCTCACGGTCGAATCTGTCTCAGCAATAATCAGGCGAGAGCGTCCAGATGCCTTATTGCCAACAGTTGGCGGCCAGACAGCGCTGAATCTTGCGATCGCTTTGGCCGACTCGGGCATCCTGGAAGAATGCGGCGTCGAAATGATCGGCGCCAAACGCGAAGCCATCAAAGTGGCTGAGGATCGCTTGCTCTTCAAACAAGCGATGGATGAAGCCGGCATGCAAATGCCGCGCGGTGGCTTTGCAAAGTCCTGGGCAGAAGCCGAAGTGATCGTGCAAGAGACCGGCTATCCAGCGATCATTCGCCCCTCGTTTACTCTGGGCGGAACCGGGGCCGGGACCGCGTTTAATCCGGAAGAGTTTGAAGAGATGGTGCGCCACGGACTGGCGGCTTCGCCGATTCATGAAGTTCTGATCGAAGAATCGATCCTCGGCTGGAAGGAATTCGAGCTGGAAGTGATGCGCGATATCGCCGACAACGTCGTCATCATCTGCTCAATTGAGAATTTTGATCCCATGGGCGTCCACACGGGCGATTCGATCACGGTGGCCCCGGCGCAAACGCTGACCGATCGTGAATATCAACGGATGCGCGACATGGCGATCAAGATCATTCGCAAGGTCGGCGTGGAAACCGGTGGCTCGAACATACAGTTTGCCGTCAATCCGGACAACGGCGAGATTCGGGTCATTGAAATGAACCCGCGCGTTTCGCGTTCTTCGGCGCTGGCTTCAAAAGCCACTGGATTTCCTATCGCCAAGATCGCAGCCAAGCTGGCCGTTGGCTACACGCTGGACGAGATTCCCAACGACATCACGAAGAAGACACCGGCCTCGTTCGAACCGACGATCGACTACGTAGTCACCAAGATTCCCAAATGGAACTTTGAAAAGTTTCGCGAAGCCGAGGACGTGCTCGGCACCCAAATGAAATCCGTCGGCGAAGTGATGGCCATTGGCCGCACTTTCAAAGAGTCGCTCTTCAAAGGCCTGCGTTCATTGGAAGCAGTGAAGCCCCTGCGTCTGGAAGACGTCTCGAACGACGAGCTGCAAAGAAAGCTGGCACGGCCTAACTCGCAGCGCTTCTCGTACATCACCTACGCGCTCGAACACGGCTGGACGATTGATGAGATTTATCGTCTGTCGCGCATCGATCCATGGTTTCTGGATCAGCTCAAGCAGGTGATGGAAATCCAGGAGCAAATTCAAGGCAAGACGCTGGAAGATATTCCCCTGGAAACGTTACGGGCCTTCAAAGAAGCGGCGCTTTCGGATCGCCGGCTCGCCTATCTGACCCGGCGAACCGAGGACGAAGTCCGGGCTTATCGTAAGAAGCTGGGACTCGTTCCGGTCTATAAACGCGTCGATACCTGCGGCGCAGAGTTTGAATCTTATACGCCTTATCTTTACTCGACTTATGAAGAAGAAGACGAAGCACAGCCGACGGATCGCCGGAAGATCATGATTCTCGGTTCCGGCCCGAATCGCATCGGCCAGGGAATTGAATTCGACTATTGCTGTTGCCATGCGTCGTTCGCGCTGCATGAGGCGGGCTATGAAACCATCATGGTTAACTGTAATCCGGAAACTGTCTCGACTGACTATGACACTTCGGATCGACTTTACTTTGAACCGCTGACCTTCGAAGACGTGATGAACATCGTCGATGTCGAGCAGCCAACCGGCGTGATCGTCCAATTCGGCGGGCAGACACCTTTGAATCTCGCGATGCGTCTGCATGGGGCGGGTGTTCCGATTATCGGCACTTCTCCGGACTCAATCGATCTGGCGGAAGATCGAAAGCGCTTCGGCGCCCTGCTCAACGAACTGGGCATTCCCCAGCCGGAAAACGGTACGGCGATTTCGATTGAGGGCGCGCGAGAGATTGCCGAGCGCATCGGATATCCGGTGCTGGTTCGGCCCAGTTACGTGCTGGGCGGCCGGGCGATGGTGATTGTCTATGATGAAGAGAGTCTGGATCAATACATGCGCATGGCAGTTGATTTCTCGCATGACCGCCCGGTTCTAATCGACAAGTTTCTCGAGCAAGCGGCTGAGTTCGACGTCGATGCCTTGGCTGACGACAGCGCCTGCGTCATCGCCGGCATCCAGGAACACATCGAAGAGGCCGGCATTCATTCAGGCGATTCGTCATGCGTTCTGCCGCCGGTGCGGATCGCCGAAGAGCACCTCGAGACCATGCGGCATTACACGCGTAAGCTGGCAAGCGCTTTGTCCGTCAGCGGCTTGATGAACATTCAGTTCGCGATTAAGGACGATCGCGTTTATGTGCTCGAGGTCAATCCGCGGGCTTCGCGCACCGTGCCGTTTGTTTCCAAAGCGACCGGCATCCCGCTGGCTCGGATTGGCGCCCTGGTAATGGCCGGCCGGAAGCTAAAGGACTTTGATTTGCCTGGCGAGTTGAGCGTCGATCGCTTCTATATCAAGTCGCCGGTCTTTCCGTTTGCAAAGTTTCCCGGTGTCGATCCGATTCTGAGTCCCGAGATGCACTCAACCGGTGAGGTCATGGGCATCGGCGAGAGTTTTGGCGAAGCCTATGGTAAAGCGATGACTGCCGCCGGACTCGGTCTGCCGCAAAAAGGTACCGCCTTCATCAGCGTAAACGAAGCGGACAAAGGCCAGGCTGTCCTGCTGGCGCGGAGGCTGACGCGTCTGGGTTTCAACCTGATGGCCACTCAAGGAACTGCAGCGCGCCTGCGCGAGGTCGGCCTGGAAGTGGCGAACGTCTTCAAGGTGAACGAAGGTCGTCCCAACGTCGTCGACCATATCAAGCAGGGTGAGATCGCTCTGATCATCAACACGCCACTGGGCCGCGCTTCGCATTACGACGAACAGGCAATTCGGCGCGCCGCTTTGCAGTACAACGTGCCGTGCGTGACGACGATGACCGGCGCGCAGGCTCTGGTTGAAGCATTGGCTTCGCGCGCGGACGATAAAGAGATTGGCGTGTACGCGCTACAGGATTTGCACGCGGTCAGCGTGTCAGCCCGATAGGATTCTCTGTGTCCTCTGTGCTCTCAGTGGTTGAATTATTATTCCAGCATATTTCACCACGGAGGACACCGAGCGCACTGAGTAAGAGCAAAAGAAATTTGGAAATCAACAGCTCAGAAGCAATCGCAAGCATTCTCGACGAATGTCGCACGATCGCGGTCGTGGGCTTGTCTTCCAAGCCTACGCGGCCTTCACACGGCGTGGCGGGTTACATGCAGCGCGCCGGCTATCGCATCATTCCGGTCAATCCCAACGAGGTCGAAGTGCTGGGGGAGGTCGCTTATGCTTCACTGTCTGAGGTCAGCCGGAAAATCGATCTGATTGATGTCTTCCGGCGATCTGAAGAAGCCGGCGCGGTTGTCGATCAGGCAATCGCCGTCGGCGCGAAAGCAGTTTGGTTACAGGAAGGCGTCATCGACAACGCCGCTGCGCAGCGCGCTCTGGATGCTGGATTACTCGTCGTAATGGATCGTTGCTGGCTGAAGGAACATGCGAGACGTAAGGTTTAGCGGGCGGACTTCTCCCCATCCATTTGAGCGTACAAGTGCGCCCGTTGGGAGTCGGAAAAATCTTTAACCGCGATCCACGAAATAACACTAAGCAATGCCAAGGTGCCCCAAGTCGATTTATTTTTCGTGTGATTTCGTGGATCGCCGTTGCCGCTCTTAACCGGCTCTACTGTCTTTTTCAGCAACCTGCTAGACTCACTTTCTTTCTCATGCCGATACTGATTCGCACAGTAGTAATCACCTCCAGCGACGCTTGTTCAGTTGGCGAGCGCGAAGATACGTCTGGCGAAACGCTGGTGCATCTTTTAGTTGAACTCGGCGCGGAAATCGTCGCCAAGGAAATCGTCAACGACGATCTCGATCCTTTGGCTGACATGATGCGCTCGTATGCTGATCGTAACGACGTGAACCTGATCGTGACGACAGGCGGGACGGGCTTTGGCCCGCGCGACAACACGCCGGAAGCGACTCGGCGCGTGATTGAACGCGAAGCCCCGGGCCTGGCTGAAGCAATGCGCGGCCAGACTTTGAAGAACACGCCGATGGCGATGATCTCGCGTGGTGTCTGTGGAATCAGATCGGGAACGCTGATCGTAAATCTTCCAGGTTCGCCGAAAGGCGTGCGTGAGAGCTTTGAGATCATCAAGCCGGTTCTGTCTCATGCGATTGCCTTGCTCGAAGGTACAGCGTCTCATTGAGCGAATGATGGGATTCCCAGTGAAGCAAAAGGAGATGATTTCGAACTCGAATCTGTCACTCCTAACCGGTGGCTATCTCTCATGGTTCCGTAACTGAGCCCTCTCTCGCGCTCGGGGCTACTGCCTCGCTCTCCGATCGTTCGTTGCGCGGACTCTAACTCAACTCTTCATTGACATTGATCTCTCGCGGCACTTAATATTTTCGCGTTAACGATATTTCGCAAGCAGTCTCTCGACCAGTTAGGCTTTCAGTCAGTAACGACATGCTGCTCTTACAAGCAACTACCACGACTGCGCACACCGTTGGTGGACCAGGCACGGCGTATTTGCCGGTGATGGTATTTTTTGTGTTTGCGATTGCCTTCCCTGTTCTCCCGATCGTCCTCGGCCGCTTTCTGCGGCCATGGAAATATGGGAAAGACAAAATGCGGCCGTACGAGTGCGGCATCGATCCGGAAAGCGGAGCGCACGATCGCTTCACGGTGCGTTACTACATCGTGGCGATGCTGTTTCTGATCTTCGACGTCGAGACAATCTTTCTGCTGCCGTGGGCGATCATCTTTATGGGTGACGATTTTTCTTTCACCAAGTTTGCCCTGATCGAGATGTTTGTCTTCATAGGAATTCTGGTGGTGGGCTATTACTACGCCTGGCGCAAGGGCGCTTTAGAGTGGGCCTGATGGAATTTCGAATTGGGAATTGCGGATTGCGAATTTTCAAAAGCAAACCGCTTTTCAATTCGCAATTCGAAATCCGAATTTCGCAATTTCTAATATGTCTGAACACAACGAAGGCTTTGTCTTAACCACGGTCGATTCGATCACGAATTTCGTGCGGCGCAGCATCGCCGCGAAAGCGATGGATATCGGCGCGCCGGTAGTTAACTGGGCGCGCAAGTCGGCGCTGTGGCCCATGACCTTCGGCCTGGCTTGCTGCGCAATCGAGATGATGGCGACGGGCGCCGGGCGGTTTGATATCGATCGATTTGGCGCCGGAGTTTTTCGTCCCAGTCCGCGGCAGAGTGACCTGATTATCATCGCCGGCACAGTTACCCTGAAGATGGGGCCGGTTGTGAGGCGCGTCTACGATCAGATGCCGGAACCAAAATGGGCAATCGCCATGGGCGCCTGTGCCTCGACCGGCGGTCCTTTTGATTCCTACTCAACCATGCAGGGCGTCGACCGCACGATCCCTGTAGATGTTTATATTCCCGGTTGTCCGCCGCGACCTGAAGCTTTGCTTTACGGGCTGATGCGCTTGCAGGACATCATCATGCGCGAAGCTCCGTCAGCTTACATCTTTGAGTCGGACGGCACCGCCCGGCGGCTGCGATCATTCGAGAATGCCGAACCGCCTCAACTTATTGGCGAAGCGGATGATAAAGCAGCGGCCATTGTCTAATTTCCGAACTCTGTTGTTCGACCGCGTTCGCTTTCTTCGTTCCCTGTAACCTTCCTTCTTTCCCTTTAGATAGAGACTCTGGCAGCCGCAGCGACATCATCCTATAGCGCGCGAGGTGGCAACCTCACCCAAAACCCGGTTATCATAGACACCGTAACACCCCCCGGGAATTTCGACTTTGTTTTGAAGTGCTACTGAGCACTGATTAGGAGAAGTCTCATGAAATCGAATCAGGCAAACAAGATCATGGTCGCGCTTTTGGTTCTGCTGGCGATCCCGTTGACGCTCAGCGCCCAGACCAGAAAACCGCGGCTGAGGCGGCCGGCGCCGAGGACGGTTACGCCGGTATTGGTACCGGTCGCAACCAACCTTAAAATTCGCCTTAACGATACGCTGTCGAGTAAGGATTCGCGGGCAGGAGATAAATTCACGGCCACGGTGATCGATCCAGTTCGCTTTAATGAAGCCACGGTCCGCGGCCATATTCGTTCGATCACTAAGTCGGGTAAGGTCACGGGACGGACGACGATGAATTTGGCGTTCGACTCGATTGAATTGACTGACGGCCGCCACGGAATCCTGCACGGGTATGTGACAAAGGTTTACGGATCAGATTCGGCCAAGGCTGACGAAGAAGGAGGCGTGCAATCCAAGAGCCGAGGCAACCAGACGCTGAAGCGTAGCGGCATCGGGGCCACGGCCGGCGCCATCATCGGCGGCATTGCCGGTGGCGGCAAAGGCGCAGCCATCGGGCTGATTCTTGGAGGTGCGGGCGGCGCGGGCTCGCTGGCCATCAACGGCAGCAAAGAGTTGCGCCTGGAATCAGGAACAGAAATGCTGGTGCACGTGACGCGTTAACGATTACTTGCGATGTGCCAGGCCCGAACTTCGCACTCTTCGACATATTGAGGTCAAGGGCCTTTCCCGACCTCCAGGCGGCGCGGCCGCCTTTTTTTTGTTCCGAACATGGAAGAAAATCCAGTCTCTTCGCGTCCAATGGATCGATGGTCAACCAAATGGCCGCGATCAGGGAGCAGCCGGAGTTGAAGGAAACGATTGACCGGAGTGTAATCGTCGCCTGCCAACATGGCGATAGGGACGCGCTGCGCTTGCTGTTTGAAGAGTACAAGAATCGCGTGTATTCAATCGCTCTTTACTCGCTGAGTTGTGATGAAGCCGCGGCCGCCGATGTTACGCAACAGGTCTTTCTAAAGTTGATCTCGCGTATCGGGCAGTTCCGCGGTGACGCGGAATTCTCAACCTGGCTATATCGTCTGGTGGTCAACACTTGCACGGATGAGCGGCGAAAGCAGAAGCGGTGGGTTCCTTTCGCGGAGTCGAGTTTGATGACGAAAAATCAAAGTGGCGTTGCGCAAGCAACGCCCTATGCGCAAAAAGAACTGGCAGAGCATGTGCAAGCCGCGATTGCGGACCTCACGCCGAAACTTCGTTTGCCGATTTTGCTCAAGTACATCGAAGGATTTTCATATGAAGAGATCGCCAGCACTCTCGGATGTAAGAAAGGAACGGTGGCATCGCGTCTAAATCGCGGCCACAAGGCGCTCGCTCGGCGTCTTGAATGGTTGCGAGGGCAGTTCGTTGCCGGAGCGTAAGAACATGTTTAGCACGCACGTTACCCGAAACTTGTCAGCTTATTTTCATGAGGAGCTTTCGACCGAAGAAAGCCGCCAGGTCGCGGAGCATTTGATCGGATGCACTCGCTGCCGCCGGGAATTTGAACAGGTCAAGTTTGGAGTAAGCTGGGCAGAACAACTGCCGCTCGTGCCCGCGCCTGATTCGTTGTGGCAAGAAGTTGAAACACTATTGAATCGCCCGATACCACCCAGGAAGAACCGATGGAATGTCATTTCTTTTGTGACGCAGCCTCGCTTTGCGATACCTGCATTGGCCGCTGTGGTCCTGGTCGTTGGTCTCGTCGCGTTGCGCCGGCATTATGCAGAACCGTTAACGTCGTGGAATGTTGCTCGTCTTGACGGCGCCCCACGCATCGACGCTGCGCCTGTTATCGACAAAGGAAAACTCGCCGTCGGACAGTGGCTTGAGACGGACAGCAGTTCACGGGCTCAGATCGATGTTGCCAGCATCGGGCGGGTCGAAGTTGACCCGAACACGCGCATTCGATTGGTCGAATCAAAACCGACCGAGCATCGTCTGGAGTTGGCTCGCGGTCGCATGAGCGCGCACATCTCCGCACCACCGAAACTTTTCTTCGTGAACACACCCTCCGGCGTGGCTGAGGACCTGGGCTGCGCTTACACGCTCGAAGTCGATGAGGCGGGCAGGAGCCTGTTACACGTGACGGTCGGTTGGGTTTCCCTTCAGTTAAGAGATCGCGAATCGGTTGTGCCTGCGGGCGCTGCGTGTGCTACCTGGCCGGGCATTGGCCCCGGCACGCCTTACTTCGAAGATGCTTCTGAAGTCTTCCGAACCGCCCTGGCTAAATTCGATTTCGAGCCGAGCGATACGCAATGGTCGAAAATGGCATCACTTGATCTCGTCCTTCTGAATGCGCGGCCGCGCGATGTGATGACGCTTTGGTATTTGTTGTCGCGTGTCGATGGAAACAATCGCGCGCGGGTGTACGAGCGCATGGTTGAGTTGGCGCCGCCTCCGGAAGGCACGACGCGTCACGGAGTCCTGCAACTAAACCAGGAGATGCTTAACCGATGGAAAAATTCGATCGGATTCAAATGACGGATGCCCAAAAGGTGCAATTCACTTTTCCAAAGGCATAATTGTGAAACCTATCCTGACTACTGCGCTGACTATTTTTCTTTTATCAATAGCTTCGTCTTCATCGTTTTCTAATTCGAGAATGGGTCCAACCATCTCCTACCGAATTCGTGTCGACCCGGCCGATCTATCAGGCTTTACTGTCGAAATGCGAGTTCAGGTGACGGGCAACACGGTTCGTATCGCAATGGCTTCGCATCCGGAATACGACGATCGTTATTGGCGATACATTGAGAACCTTACTGCCGAATCGCATGGCGCAGCCTTGAAAGTCACGCATGAGGAAGATGCGCTGTGGCGTATCGACGACGCGGCAGGCGCGGAGTTGATAGTCAGGTATCGCATTCACCTGCCGCCCCAAACCGCGTCAATCCGCGCAGCGTGGAAACCATTTCTCTCGCAAACGGGTGGCCTCATCGGCGATCTCCACTCATTCACATACGTTGTGGGCGCTGAGTCAGCGCCGGCGCGCGTCACACTTGATCTCCCGAGCGGTTGGGCAATTGCCTCCGGGCTCGACGCCACTAATGATCCGAACACACTCGCGGCATCGTCTGGTGAATTGCTACTCGATTCGCCAATCGTTATCGGACAATTTCAACGCTGGGATTTCGTGGTCAGCGGTGTCCCGCATCATGTCGTATATTTGACGCAACCGAACGCTACTACCTTCGACACTGCGTCGTTTATCGCCGGGGTACAAAAGCTCGTGAGTGAGGCCCGCAAAATCTTCGGAAGGCCGCCCTACCGCAGTTACACCTTTCTCTATCAGGACGGAGCCCAAGGTGCACTAGAGCATCTCAATTCCGTCACCATTGGCGCGAGGAGTCAGAATCTCGCGCAGGGGCTTACAGGCGTCTTCGATACGACGGCCCACGAATACTTTCACACCTGGAATTTAATGCACGTGCGGCCGGTTGAGCGCGTCGGGGTTAGGTATCGTCCCGCGGAACCTACCGGCGAACTGTGGTGGAGTGAAGGGGTCACCATCTACTTTAGTGACATGCTGCTGAGGCGCGCACAGCTTCCCACGTTTGACCCAACCCGGGTGGTGCACCTCGAGCACTACATGGCCGTTTACCTTGCTACGCCGGGCTATTCACGTATCTCGGCTGAACGCGTGAGCCGGGCGGCTGAGGATCCATTCGGGCTTGGTGATGATTCTGTCAGCACGCATCTTCAGGGTAACCTGCTCGGCACGATGCTGGATCTGATGATCCGACAGACGACGCACGGCCAGCGCTCATTGGACGACGTGATGCGTAAATTGAGCGAAAGATTCACACCACAGCGCGGCATCAACGGTCGTGACATCGAGCGCACGGTGCACGAAATCTGCCGCTGCGACGCCCACACGTTCTTCGAAGCATACGTGCGAGGCGCGCGGGCCATAGAATTTGATCGCTACCTGAACATGATAGGTTTGCGCGCGCAGGTTACCTGGGCGCCCGCGCTCAACAGTGATGGAAAGCCGGAGCCGGATCTGCGAATCTTTGCCTTTAGTCCATCAGGAGATTCGTCACTAAGACTTCGACTTACTAATCCTACCAGCGTATGGGGACGCGCGGGTTTGCACACTGGTGATCGCGTAGTTTCAGTTGATGGCCATCCGATTGCAACCTCGACGGATTTCAGATCGTGGCTTGGCAAAATCCACCTCGGCGACACAGCGCGATTGGAAGTTATGCGCAATGGTGTTGTATCGACGTTGGCGGTTCAAATCACCGGTTACGATCGTCCGACGGTTAAGATTGACGAAATCGCCGACGCAACAGTCGAGCAACGAAGTCTCAGAGAGCGATGGCTGGCAGCCACTCCGTAATCGTCGGCTACTTATGCGTGAGTTCATCTTATTCTTTTTGATATCCGGCCTTGGTTTAGGCTGTCTTGTGAGGTCGGGAGGTCTACCTGCAAAAGTGGCGACGCAGAGATTAAACATCCGCGTCGGCGCCTCTCCAAGTTGTGTAGTCATCGCTGACCTTAACCGAGACGGCAAACTTGATCTCGCGGTCGCCAATTCCGGAAGCAAGAACGTTACGATTCTGTTAGGGAATGGTAAAGGGGACTTCACGCAAGCGCCGGCCTCGCCTTTCGCCGCAGGAGATAATCCGAATGACATTGCAGTGGGCGACGTAAACGGCGACGGTAACCTCGATCTGGCTCTCGCGAATCATGACACAAACTACCTGACCGTTTTAAACGGCGACGGTAAAGGCAATTTCCGTCCCGCACCCGGCTCGCCATTCACGGTTCAAAGCAAGCCGCATCCTCACGGAATTGTAGTAGCTGACTTCAATGGTGATGGGAAACTCGATCTGGCGACTGACGATTGGCAGAACAACCGCATCACCGTGGTCTTCAATAACGGGACGGGTGGCTTTCTCTCTCCTGGCGTTTCCTTTGCTGTTGGCAAGATGCCGTATTACAAACTGCGCGCGGCCGATCTGAACAAAGACGGCAGAGCAGATCTGGTCACCACTAATTTCGAAGGCGGAAATGTGACGATCCTCCTCGCCAACGGCAAAGGCGCATTCAAAGAACCGAAAGGATCTCCATTTGAATCGAATAAACAACCGTTCGGAGTTGCCATCGGCGACTTGAACGGCGATGGAAATCCCGACCTGGCGGTGGCACATTACTCGGGACACATCACCGACACGAGCGGCGACCGCATGTCGATTCTGCTGGGAGCGGGCGACGGAACATTCCGGCTGGCATGGTCGCAGTTAGTGCCTGGCAAAGCCCCGACAAGTGCGGCAATTGGAGACATCAATGGCGACGGCATCGCGGATGTAGTGTTTGGTAATTATGGGGACGCCAGCGTGTCAGTCGTTCTCGGAAGCCGGCGCGAATTCCTGCTTGCACTCGATTCGCCGCTTAAGGTCGGCAGTAAGCCCTCAGGCATCGCGGTTGGCGATTTGAATGGCGATGGCAAAGCTGACATCGTTACCGCTAACGAGGAGAGCAACGACATTTCGGTTTTGCTGACAAAGTAAGCGGGCGCGAAACCAAGGGCCCCGGCTGATTTTCCTGTTAGTATGCGAGTCACAGTGACGTCTCTGAGATGGAAGGCGCGGGCCCTTGCTCCATCTTCCTTTGCGAGAGCGTCGGGGTGAGGGCTTAAGATTGAACTCAAACCGAGAGGGAGTTTCGAAGTCGTAAGCGTCAACGGCAAAGACAGCAAACATGAAAAAAATACTTCGAGTCTTGAAATGGATCGCCGTTGTCCTGATCGTTGTTTTTCTCGTCATCCAATTTGTGCGCCCCGCGAGGACGAACCCACCGGTCGACGAATCGCAGACTATCTTTGCACGCACCCAAATGACGCCACAAGTCGCCGCCATCTTTGAGCGCTCCTGTCGTGATTGTCATTCCAACAAGACCGTCTGGCCCTGGTACACGAACGTGGCCCCAATATCCTGGTGGCTCTCGAATCACGTGAACGAAGGCCGCCAAAACTTAAACCTGTCTGAATGGGGCCGCCTCCCTCCGGATCGACAGGACAGAAAGCTGCGTCAAATTTGCGATGAAGTTTCTGACGGTGTAATGCCGTTGAGTTCCTACGTCCCAATGCACCCACAAGCGAAGCTGTCCGCTGAGGACAAGAAGACACTCTGTGATTGGACCGAAGCAGAACGCGCGCGAGTATCTGGCCAGACGAAATAAACTCGTAGGCTGGCGCGCGTACTCACGCTCGGACGCCTTTGCTCTTCTTCGAGTCGCACACTACCTTCAATTCGATGGTGTCTTATAATTCAGTTTGTCTCTGCGTAGTCTCGGCGACCTTTGCGTCTCTGCGATCAACAATGGGTTCAAATACAACCACCGCAGAGACGCCGAGCGCGTAGAGGAGGCGCAGATAACTTGAAATCAAGACACTACCTTCAATTCCGGTAGTGGGGTAAGAGTCTCATTTACCCCACTACCTCAATTCCAGCCAACTTGTCATTTGCTAGTGCGGAATGACAGAATTCTCCCTTTCCTGTCTTCGGTGGGATGTATTTCACAACGTTCTCAGTCCAACTGGAATTAATAAGGGCTGAACTATGTGTTGCGGCTGAGACTTCTTCAAAATCACTAAAGTGGAGACCACGATGAAAGCATTTCGCTCGTTAGTTGGACCCGCAGTGCGATGGTCCCTGACTGTTGCGTTGGTAAGCATTTTTTCTTGTGCGACGCTGGCACAGACGCCGACTTCGACCGCGACACCAGCGCCGGCGAGACGGGCGCAACGCCCTTTTCCACCCACGCAATACATTCCGGCCCACGACTATGATCAGCGGAACATCAAGCTCGACTTGCACTTCGACTGGGAGCACGAACAGGCTATCGGCACCGCGACGATCACCCTCGCTCCCCTGGTGAAAGACTTACGCCAGATAGACTTTGACGCTGCCTATATGACCGTTTCGTCAGCGGCACTTTCCTCCGGGGGCACGCTCAATTTCGCGTACGACGAAACCAGGGAAAAGCTGTCAGTGACGCTGGATCGTCCGTATCAGCCGCTCGAGGAACTCACCGTCATCATCTCGTATCACACGAATCAACCGCCGCTGGACAAGCGTTCTAATCTGGGCGGCGGCGGACTTAATTTTATCAAGCCGCGGCCGGACGATCCGACCAGGCCGCGGCAAATATGGTCTCAGGGCGAGGCGGAATTCAATCATCTGTGGTTCCCCTGCTTTGACCATCCGAGCGACTTTGCGACTTCGGAAATGGTGGCGACGGTTGAAAAACCTCTCAGCGTGATCTCGAACGGCAAGCTGGTTGAGGTGAAAGAGAATTCCGACGGGACCCGCACGTTTGATTGGAAAATCGATGAACCACACGCAACCTATCTGACGTCGATTATCGTCGGCGACTTTGTGCCTGTCACAGGCGAGTACGACGGCATTCCGATCATCACCAACGTCTATAGTAATGAAGTCCAGGAAGGAAAAGTCACGGCCGCTCGCCTGCCGGAAATGGTTCGGTTCTTCTCGGAAAAGACCGGAGTTAAATATCCATACGCCAAGTATGCTCAAACAACCGTCCGCGATTTCGGCGGCGGGATGGAAAACATCAGCGCGACTACGCAGACCGATAACATGATTCACGACGCGCGCACCGAATTGGACGCGACCAGCGACGGGCTGCAATCTCACGAACTGGCCCATCAATGGTTCGGCGACCTGATAACTTGCCGGCACTGGTCGGACATCTGGCTGAACGAGAGCTTTGCTACTTATTTTCAGGCGATGTGGGACGAACATAGCCTGGGCCACGACGATTTTTTGTATCTCGACGTCCGGGCTAACAAGGAAAGTTACTATGAGACTTGGGCGCGGGGTCAACGACGGCCGATCGTCACCAAAAACTACTCAGACCCGGACGCAGTTTTCGATACTTATGCCTATCCGCGCGGCGGCGCGGTGCTACACATGCTGCGCACGATTCTGGGCGAAGACAACTGGTGGCGATCGATTAATCATTACCTGACCAAGTACGCACATCAGCCGGTTGAAACCGAGCAGTTTCGGATCGCCATCGAGGAGACCACCGGCCAACCGATGGATTGGTTCTTCGAGCAATGGGTTTACAAGATGGGCCATCCCATTTTTCGCGTCACCCAGGATTATGACCCGGCCAAAAAGTCTCTCACGTTGACGGTCACGCAGGAGCAGCGTCCCGATCCTGAATCGCAATATCCACAGGTCACCTATTTTCAAACTCCGATTGATATCGAGATTGTCACTGCCTCCGGCACTCGCATCGAACGCGTGCAGATCGCGGCGAAGGAAGAACAGACATTCACGTTGGCAGTCGATTCGGAACCCCTGCTCGTCAACTTCGACTACGGGGACCCGCTCATCAAAGAGCTAATTTTCAACAAGACTACCGGTCAGTTGGTATATCAGTTAGCTCATGATCAGGATGTACTGGGCCGGATCTGGGCGCAGAAGCAACTCGCTGCTCGGATGAATGACACTAAAACTGCGAGTGGCGATCGCCAATCAATTGTCAAAGCTATCAAAGACGCTGCCACGAACGATCAGTTTTGGGGAACGCGGTTGGAAGCGGTGACCAGTCTGACTGGTTCAAAGGAGGCAAAGGATGCGCTGCTAACCTCAACCGGGGACAAGAATGCACGCGTGCGCGCCCGCGCTGTCAGCGCACTGGCCGCAACGAAAGATCCGAGCCTCGCGACTGTCTACCAGCAATTTCTCAATGACCCAAGTTACGCTGTGATCCGTGCGGCCGCATTTGCGTTTGGAGAAACCAAGAATCCATCCGCCTACAACGAATTGACCAGGCTGACAGATGTTCCTTCATGGCGCGAGACAATCAGGGCCTCGGCTTTGAGCGGGCTGGAAGCGCTGGGTGACAAGCGGGCGCTGGAACTCGGCTTCAAGTACTCAGCCACCGGGAACCCAAACGGGGTGCGCGCTTCGGCCCTCGGCCTACTGGGTGCGACCGGTAAAGATGATCCGCGGACCTTTGCTATCATCACAGCTACATTCAACGAGGGCTTTGAACGACGAAATTTTGCGCTGATGTTCGGCGCGGCTGATGCGCTGGTCGGCCTCGGTGATGAACGCGGGCTCGCTGTATTTGAGGAGATGAGCAAAAAGGCGGCGGCTTCTCAACGAATTGTCTCGGGACTCTCGGCTTTCGAGGGCCGGCTGCGTGCCAAGTTGGCGCCGGCCCGGTCAAATCGTTAACTATCACGGCGGAAAATTGTAGTTGGGACTAAATCCCAGGGACCGCGAGAGGCCTACGTGCGGCAACCGTACGCCCGGGAGTGCCGTTTTCCGTCATTCTGATAACTTAGGGCTTGAGTTGAACCGCATCGTCCTGTTATAGTCCTATCTGAAAGCGCACTTGGCTGTACGGTGCGCGCAACCCCCTGAATGCCTTCTCGCTCCTCGAGGGAAACCGTTAAATGCCTGAAAGAGAAATTGGTGAGAAAGGCCAAGCTCATTCACCGGAAGCAGCCGGAACAGCGCCGGCACCCGCTTCAAAAACCTCGCTTCTGATCATTGAAGATGACGACAACATTTCGACTGCCATCGAGGAGTATTTCTCGCGGGCAGGTTATGTCGTAAATGCGGCGCCGGACGGAATAGCCGGAATCGATGCGGCTGTAAAATCCCGACCCGACGTTGTTGTCCTCGATCTGATGCTGCCCAGGATGGACGGACTTGCCGTCTGTAAGGAACTGCGGCAAAAGAATCCTCAGATGCCTATTCTCATGCTCACCGCGAAAGACGATGTAGTCGATAAAGTGCTCGGCCTCGAAATGGGCGCCGACGATTACATCACTAAGCCATTCAGCTTGCGCGAACTCGAAGCCCGAATCAAATCGGTGCTGCGACGAACGCGGGCCGCCGTGGCTAGCGGCGACGGAAAAGATGAAACGCCAATCGTGCGGGGAACCTTACGCATCGATCCCGTCACGCGTGAAGTAACGATCGCCGACCGCCACGTGGAGTTGACACCCAAAGAGTTCGATTTGTTGCGGTTGTTTGCCGGAAACCCGGGACGGGTTTTCCCGCGCAAGTACCTGCTCGAAAAAATCTGGGACTACTCCTACGAAGGCTATGACCGGACGATCGATTCGCACATCAACCGCTTACGTGCGAAGGTCGAAGAAAACCCTGACAACCCTCAACTCGTGCTGACAGTTTGGGGCATCGGATATAAATTCACCGACGCCGAATAGAAAACCACTCCTCGCCTTCTCACCGGGCCCGCTGCATCCGGAAATCCTTAGACTTCTTCGGAACGAATCTCAGGCAATCACGCCCCATGTTCAATAAGAGGTTTCAAAGAATGGTGAAAGTTATGCCAAATAAGAATTCAAACTCCGCTTTCCCCACTGGACAGCGCGTACTGGTCGCCGCGCTGGCGTCTGCGTTCTTACTTGTAAGCGCCGGCTCTGCCTATGCCGCCGAGGAAGACGCCTCTTCAGATGGAATCCTGTCAACGATCTTCTCGGCGTACGGCATTGCCGTGATGGTGGTTGTCGCGTTGGTTGCCCTGCTCGTTTTTAAGAAGGTCAAAGGCGCCCACAAAGAACGCGTCGCAGCGTCCCAACCGCATCGGCGAAACTCTCGTGGGGAGTACACCCCTTCGGGCACGACCTCCCCGACGCCTAGGGAACCCGCGATGATTGAGGAGCGGCGTGCGCAATCGTTGCAACCGGCGCAACAGTGGGAGAAGCCGGGCGCGGTTGAGCCTTCGGTATTCGGCGCCTTTCGCATTGATCAGGAAGTCGGCAAGCTGGTCCTGGGCAAGCCTCACCGCATGGATGTGATGGCGTCGCGGGCCGCTGACGATCGGCGCGCCATCGAGGCTTCCCTGGTTAAGGCGATGGAATCGTCAGACAGTAGTGAAGAGGGCCGGCGCCGAGCGCGCACGGCTTTGGAAGAGTACGGTTTTATCGCGCGCCAAAGTGCGACGATGTTAATGGGCCGCGATGCCTGGGAACGGTCATCTGCCGCGCGTATGCTCGGACAAATCGGGTCAGAGGCGTCGCTGTCATATTTGATCGAAGCCCTGCACGATCCGGATACCGTCGTCCGTAATCAGGCCATCTCGAGTTTGGGCGCTCTGAAAATGCCGGCGGCGATCGGTGCGCTGTTGGACATTGCCCGACGGCACCCTGATATCCCCGCCTCGCTTTTGAGCGAGACCCTCAGCTCGTGCTCAGTCGAGAGTCTGGGGTATTTGGATTTGTCTTCAACCGAACCCGTTCTGCTCGCTGACGGCTCTAACGCTGAGGAAGTTGCGCACGAATCGTTTGTGAACTTTGAAGATTTGCCGGCGGGGACCGAAGACGAGGCGCTGGCCGCCCTACTGGCCCAGTTGGATAGTCCGGAAGAGGAAGTGCGCACGCAGGTGGCGCAGCAACTCGGATCGCATCCGATGCAGCGTTCGGTGTCGGCACTTTCGACGCTGGCTCTCAGTGACCCTGACTCTGGTGTCCGGGCCGCGGCGGTTGTGAGTCTGGGTTCGATAGATCACGAATCCGTATTCGCGCCGGTGTTGATTGCGCTTTCTGATGAAACTCGAGAAGTGCGGGCGGCTGCGGCTCGAACCTTGACCAGCCTTCACTTCGATCGTGCGGAAGCATACGTGCGAGTGATGGAGAAAGCCGAGCCGGAAACCTTACTGGATGTGGCGCGAGCCTGCATCAAGATCGGTATCGTTTCGCAGACGGCCGATCGCCTCGCCAGCGAAGATCGACGCCAGGCCTATGAAGCATTTTCACTCTTCTCTCTGTTGGCCAGGGCGAACGAAACCGATCCCATTCTGGAGACGATTCGAAACCATCAAGACACTGAGGTGCGTTTATGCGCCGTCCGCGTTTTGAGCGTCGCGGGCAAACCCGACGTGGTTCCGAAGCTGCGCGAGTTGGTGGCGGTCGAAGGAATGCCTGAAAAGGTCCGCACCGCTATGCTGGAAGTGCTGTACAAACTTGACCAGAAGCAAACAGCTTTTGAGTTGACTCCAAGTGACAATGACGCACTGACGTTGCATAATTCTCTATAGCGTTTCGGAAGGTTTCTCGTTAGGGTTGCCCCAATGATGAAGACGAAGAACCCATCGCCCCACTGTGCCAGACTCTCGTTAACGCTTCTGAGATACGGCACAGTCCTCGCGCTTAGCGCCATGCTGGTTGCCGCGCAAAGCCGGATTATTCGGCCCCCGACGCAAAGCAACGCTGCCGGTCCGTCAAAGCGGCCTCATGTCGCCACTCTGCGGGCTAGTGATTCACCGGACGGTTCGCGCGTGTCACTCTCTTCAGATCAATCGCTGAACAACTATGAAGCCTATCGTCGTGGCGACCGCTTCTATGTGAGAATTCCAGCCGCGGATGTGCCCAGGGCCGAAGCAACCCGCGGCCGTGGTTTTGCCGATGTGAAGGCCCAGCGCAGCGGAGACAGCACGGTGGTTTCCTTTCGGCTACAGCCGGGAGCTACGGCACACGTCGAACAGCACTCAAACCGGCTCGAGGTTGTGTTCACGATGCCGGGTGGAAACACCAGCACGAACGCCGGGCGCGACACGACGCGGCGGCAATCGAACCCTGATTCGGCCGTAAACCGGAAAGCGAACGCCAACAAACCGAGTTCTTCAAATTCATCGAGCGCGTTGAGGAACGCAAACACGTCAGCGAACCGAAACGCAAATCGGGCGGCAACGCGAGGCCCCGTTCCTTCTAATAATAATACCGCGAGCAAGTCCGCCTCGCTCATAGCGCCGTCGACAAATGCCGGATCAAAACCAGGAGCGACACCGGTCGCGACTCCGAAACCAGATCCCTCGACTAAGCCGATCACGACGACCGCTCAGAAAACAGCATCAGCAACGCCTGCGTCTCAACCGACGCCCGCGCCGCAGGTGCAAACCCGGGGAACTTTTTTGGGACGGATGAAAGAGCGAGTTAATTACTGGATCCTGCTGGCTCAATTGAATCCCATTCCGGTGGCCATCGGCGCCGGCGTCCTCTTACTTATCATCGCGCTGCTTATTCTTCAGCGCCGCCGTGCCCGGGAAACGCGGCGCGCGCGTCCCAGCCGAACCGAATCGCGTAAGACGAAGCCTGGCGTTGACGGCGCTACCAGCGTTCAGTCAACGGCCTCAAAACCTGAATCAAGTTTACCCGCGTCGGTTCCAGCGACCGCCGCGGCTGCAGCACCGGCCGTAGTCGCGGCAAGCTCCAAAGAAGAGCGTGCCGAACCGAAAGCCCCCAAGCCGCCGGCGACCGCAGTGCCTGATTCCGCGGACGTCGCCCGTCGCCAGCGGATTGCGCGCGTGGCGGAAGAGATTAAGAACGTGATGGCGGGCGGCGATTATGATGAAAGCGTAATTGGTTCTGATGATCGCGACACCCGCCAATTGGTTGGGGCAGAATTGCTGGCCGCGCTTGTCGGTCGCAACGTGCCGCGTCGCCAGCGCGCCCGCGCAGCTTTCATGAAACATGGTTACTTTGACGATGCGACCCACGATCTACGCACTGCTGAATCTCCCAACGAACGCGCCGCAGCCGCGCGCCGGCTCAGCTTTGTTCACGAAAGCGAGGCCACGCCGCACCTGATCGGAGCGCTGGACGATCCTTCTCCTGACGTGCGGCGCGCCGCCGTTGAAGCCCTGATGGATTTGCGAGATCCGGCAGCCATTGGCCCGTTGAACTCTTTGATGCAAACTGAGAATGATCGAAAAGTACCGCGCACTCTGATTAAGCATGCGATTGATGCCTGCGCCACCAGCACGCCTGCGGAATACTCGACCCCTCCGAGTTCGCCTGTTGCTTCCCAAAAGCTTCCTGAACCTTCTTCTCTGCCGGTAGATTCTGAACGAGAGGTAATCGAACTATGACAGCTCACGAATTGCTTGCTCAGCTCCGCGAAAAAGGCGTCGAGGTGAAAACCTCAGGCGAGGATCGCCTGGTCATCGATGCGCCGCGCGGCACCATCACTGACGAGTTGCGCAGCGCCCTCGCCGCGCACAAAGCCGAACTGATGCAGATTCTCAAAGCTGAGCAGGCAGAGAGCAAGCCGGTCGTCCTTGATAGTGAAGTTGCGGCGTCGCCTCTAAGTGCACCATCGATTTCCGAACAGCCACGCGCAAAGGTCCCACCCCCGGATGAAAGTGTGTTGGTCGCCGCCAGCACCGCCGAAGAAATCAATCAGCTGCAGACCGAGCTAATGCGGCTGCGCACGGAAGAAGAGGCCCGCCGCGCTGAAGTCGAGGCCGCCAGACTCGCGGCCGAGCACGCTCTGCGAGCTGAGCAGGAGCGTTGGCGTCGGGCGGAAGAAGAGGGTGCGCGGCGACGCGCTGAGCAGGAAAAGAAACGAATCGAAGCCGAGGCGCGGGAAGGGGCCAAAGAAGAAAATCGCCGTCAGATCGCCGAACGCGAATTGGCGCGCGCTCAAGAGGAACTAATACGCATGCGCGCCATGGAGGAAACGCGCCGCGCCGAAGTTGAGGCACAGATGCGAGAGGCCGGCCAGGCGCACGAAGCCGAATTGAACGCGCTTCGCCTGGCGGAACAGGAGCCCGCGCGTCGACGAGCCGAAGAAGAGCGACGCTATCTGGAAACAGAAGGCCGTAAGAAGGCCCAGGAAGACGAACTGCGCCGGCGCGCGGAGATGAGATTCAGGGCCGTCGAAGAAGAGATTGAGCGGGTGCAGGCCCGCGAAGCCGCACGCATCAGGGCTGCAGGAGAATCGCAGCGTTTGGCGGAAGAAGCCGCGCGGCGCCGGGCCGAAGAAGAAGCTCGTCGTCACGCCGAAGATGTAGCTCGCCGGCGCGCCGAAGAGGAAGCGCTGCTACGCGCGCAGATCGAAGCTGAAATGCGCGCCGAGGCAGAAGAACGACGCAAGGTCGAAGAAGAAAGTCGCCGACGTGCCGAAGGAGAGGCCCGTCGTCGGGCGGAAGAGGAAGCCCAGCGAATCGCCGCCGAGGCTGCTCGACGTCAGGCCGAAGAAGAAGCTCGCCACCAGGCGGAGGAGGAAACGCGGCGCCGCGCTGCGGAAGAGGATCGCCTACGCGCCGAAGAAGAAGCGCGCCGTCAGGCAGAGGAGCAGGCCCGACTAAGAGCCGAAGCCGAGTTAAGAATGAAGGCCGAAGCGGAAGCGCGCCAGCGCGCCGAGCTTGAGGCTCGCATTCGTGCCGAAATTGAGGCGAAGATTCGCGCCGAAGAGGCAGAGCGCCTGGCAGCGGAAGACGCTCGCGGCCGTGCTGAGCAGTTGCGAATTGTGGCGGATGAATCCGCTAAGGCCGAAGCGCAACGCGAATCTTCATTCGAGATTGGACGCGGCGAAGTTGATGAAAACCGTCCGGCGGAATCAGACACCGACGGTGTGACTGACATCGTTGAGTGGTTCGACGTCGGCATGCAAAGCCGCGATCAGGTTCGAGAGATCGACCTGGCAGCGCCGCTGACTTTACCTGAAGATCAGTTCGGCATCATGCAGGACGATGCCGCCGGCGAGTTCCAACCCGTAAGCGTGCCGGAAACTAATGCCCCGTTTGGAGCGCCGGGGATCGCTCCCGGGATGCTGAGGCAACTGGAAAGTGAGTACCCGGCTGAGCGTGCGGCCGGCGTCAGTAATCTTCCGCAGTTGGGCGGCGAAGAAGCCTTTCAACAGATCAGTGCGGCCTTTGACGACCAGTCGGCCGAGGTCCGTAGCGCCGCCGCGCTCGCGATGTTTGAATTCCAGGAGGATCGCGCCGCCGTTTTCACGCGTGCGCTGCGTGAGGCGTCACCGGAACGCCGTCGCAGGATTGGCTCGGCAATCGCTTCGTCCGGACTTGCCGCGCAAGCGATCAGAAATCTTACCGGAGAAAGCCGGGACAAGACTTACGACGCGTTTTCGTTATTGTTTCTCATGTCCAAAGCGGGCGAGACTCAGTCGTTGATGCGCGCAATCGAAGAGGATCCAAACATTGAAGTACGCCTTGCAGTAGTAAAGCTGCTGGCACTCAGCGGCCAGCCGGACGTCCTGACCGCATTTCGCCGCATGGCCGTGCGCGGAAGCTTGCCGCCGGAAGTGCGTTCGGCAGTGATGGAAGCCATCTATCAAATTACCAGCCAGACGCCGGAGGAAACGCCTTCGATGGCGTAGGCTGTATGGTGCAGTAGCCCGACCATGAGGGCGGGCGCATCATTTCTATCTAGGATCATCGAAATTGAACTGCGTCACAAGCGCACGATGCATGATTATTTCGGCAGCATTGTCGAGTAGAATCAAACCCAGCCTGTATCCCAGCAGAGACCGACTCAGCAAATGGGCTTTTGCCGCCTCTACCTGTTCGTAGATGAGTCTGATACGGATCACAAAACGTGCAGTCAATCAGCTCTGTCTATGCATTCACGCGACTTCCTTCACGTAACGCACAACGGGCACGGTTATTGTTTTTCGCTTGGGCAAGCGCCTGAGGTTTTGGATCAGAGTTGCTAGTTGCCGTCCGACATCGGCTTTGACGATCTTCTCGCCGCACTGAGGACAGACCCCCGCTGGAACCGATTCAACAACTATTAATTTTCCCTTGAGCCAGAAGTCCTGATTGATTCTCTTTTCTTTCATCTGCTCACCGCAGACGTGGCATTTTCCATAATCGTAAGTTGATTTGTTATTGCTCATGGTCTCACTCCAGCGCATACGCGGTTATGAACAGCAGTTTGCCAATCTCTTTGATTCGACAAATGACAGCCGCCTCTCGTTCATCGGTGGTCGTTCCAACTATCTCGTATCGAGCTCCTCGAGGGTCGCCTGTGAATCGTCGGCGGATGCTGCCGGTGGCAACTACGCTTTCGATATCAACAAACAGCAAATCGTCGTTCGCCATCTCTTAAAAGAAGTGCGGAATCGCGAACTCATATTCGTCATCCCGCACCTTCTCTCGAATGACATCTATGATAGCCAGCGGTTATCTGCCCCCTATTCATCGTAAAACTACTTCCCCGACTATAGGTTTGCCCATACGGCATCTTTCTCGATTGTATTCCAGTCGTTGCTCAGTGCAGACTCGCTGAGCAGAGGGCCATTGAATGAGCCGTCATGGGACTGCTCGCGGAGAAACCGCGCGAAGTTGTAAACCTCGCGCTGAAGATTCTCAGGTAGACTGGCGACCTCCTTCTTTCAATTAGCTCCTCAGTGCTCATGGTGATCCAGTTTAGTCCAAGTCAGCCTTTGGCGTAAATGTAACGATCTTTATCAAGATACACACTCCCTCCTGCACGTTTGGCTAAAGACCATCCAGCATTTACTATTGCTGGTTATGCCTTTCACGCTTAAATCAGACTATCAGCCCTGTGGCGACCAGCCAGAGGCTATCGACGCTCTGGTGCGGGGCCTTAGTGATGGTTCGAGAGATCAGGTGCTGCTCGGTATCACCGGCAGTGGCAAAACGTTCACCATTGCCAGTGTCATTGACCGCACGCAGCGGCCGACACTGGTAATCGCTCATAACAAGACGCTGGCCGCGCAGCTTTATCAGGAATTCAAAACGCTGTTCCCGGAGAACTCAGTCGAGTATTTCGTTTCGTACTATGACTATTACCAGCCGGAGGCGTACGTCCCCGCATCGGACACTTATATAGAAAAAGACGCGATCGTTAACGAGGAGATCGACCGGCTGCGCATGTCAGCTACCCGCGCGCTATTCGAACGCCGCGATGTGATCGTCGTCGCCAGCGTGTCTTGCATCTATGGCCTCGGCGATCCGGATGCTTACTACGGCATGCTGGTTTTTCTTGAACCAGGCATGCGCATCGCGCGCGACACCCTGCTGCAACGGCTGGTCGAATTGCAGTACGAGCGCAACGACGTCGATTTCAAACGCGGCAGCTTTCGCGTGCGCGGTGATGTGGTCGAGATCTATCCGAGCTATCAGGACGAGGCTTACCGCGTCGAGTTGTGGGGCGACGAGATCGATTCCATCTCAACCATCGATCCCCTGCTGGGCGAAGTCACCCAACGTCACACCACCCGGCTGCCGATTTATCCGAAGTCGCATTACGTCATGCCGCGCAGCACGCTCAAACGAGCGATCAAATCCATTCGTGAAGAGCTGGATTGGTGGGAACCGAAGTTAATCGAAGAAGGCAAGCTGGTCGAAGCCCAACGGCTGCATCAGCGCACGATGTTCGACATGGAGATGATGAAAGAGATGGGCTTCTGTCGCGGCATCGAAAACTATTCGCGGCACCTGACCGGGAAAAAGCCGGGCGAGCCGCCGCCGACCCTGCTCGATTATTTGCCCCGCGACACCCTGGTAGTCATAGATGAATCGCATCAGACGATCCCGCAGGTGCGCGGGATGTTTTTCGGCGATCAGTCGCGCAAGCGTACGCTGGTAGAATACGGATTTCGTTTGCCGTCCGCGCTCGACAATCGGCCGTTGAATTTTGACGAATTTGAAGAGCGAGTGGCGCAAAGAATCTATGTCTCGGCCACGCCGGGCCCTTACGAGCTGACGAAATCCAGCGGCGAAGTAGTCGAACAGATCATCCGGCCGACAGGACTGATGGATCCGGAAGTCGAAATCCAGCCGGTCAAAGGCCAAATCGATCACCTGCTCGGTGAATGCCGTGCCCGGGCGGAGCGGAAAGAGCGCGTGCTGGTGACCACTCTCACCAAGAAGATGGCAGAGGACTTGACGGAATATTTCACGGAAGTCGACGTGCGCGTGCGTTATCTTCATTCCGACATCGAGACGCTCGAGCGCATTAAGATCTTGCGCGACCTGCGGCGGGGCGAGTTTGATGTACTGGTCGGGATCAACTTGCTGCGCGAAGGCCTTGATTTGCCGGAAGTTTCCCTGGTGGCGATCCTTGATGCCGACAAAGAAGGCTTCCTGCGTTCCGAATCATCTCTGATTCAGACGATCGGACGGGCGGCGCGCAACGCCCGCGGGAAAGCGATTCTGTATGCCGACCGCGTGACGGATTCAATGAAGCGCGCGATTGACGAGACCAGGCGACGACGGGCGTTGCAGGAAGTCTACAACCGCGAGCATGGCATCACGCCCAGGACTATTATCAAACCGATTGAGGCGACTCTGGTGACCGCGGCCGAAGCCGACTATTTCAAAGTGCCTTTGGAGCTGGAAGACATCGAAGGCTACAGTGCTGCGCAAATTGAAGAGACGATTGCGCGGTTGGATTTTGAAATGCGCGAGCATGCGAAGAAATTCGAGTTTGAAAAGGCCGCGGAACTGCGCGACCGGATCAAGTATCTACGCGAACGCGAGCTCGTAGTGGCATAGGAGAAGGTGGAATCATTTATGAGCGATCGGGTGTTCGGATCTTGTTGTTCTGATCTCATTGATGCAATGACAAGTCCGCCTAATTCTTTCTTTAGAGTCGAAGAAAACGGTGTGCTGTACCTGACAATTGGCTATATGCCAACTGCTCAGGGCTCCGCTTGGTTTGATCAAGCGGTTCTCTTTTGTCCCTTCTGTGGTTCGCAGCTTCAGGATCGCGACGAAATCCGGAGGCAGGCGAGGTCCGCCGATGCGGTGAGTTAGTTGCAATGCTAACTAAAGCTAGCCCAGACGAGATTCAAGACTTCCTTTCCGACGCGAGCTATGTTCAAGGCGGCCATGCAACCAGCGTCGTCTTCCCTGAAAGCGCCGAAGAGGTCGCCGACATTCTCGTCCAGGCAGTACGAGAGCAAACTCCGGTCACCGTCTCTGGCGCCGGCACTGGCACTGTAGCCGGTCGTGTTCCATTCGGTGGCATTGTGCTCGCAACTGACAGGCTGAATCGGATCGGCCCGATCGTTCGGGATGACAATGGCAGCGCGCGAGCTACCGCGGAAGCCGGCGTGATCCTGCGCGACCTTCAGCAGGCAGCCGATTCAAAGGGACTGCTATACCCGCCAGATCCAACGGAGCGTGGATGCTTTCTAGGTGGGAACGTGGCCACCAATGCTTCCGGTGCGAGAACCTTCAAATATGGGCCGACGCGAAATTATGTTGAACGTCTGAAGATTGCTTTGCCTGCTGGTGAAGTAATCGATCTCAGGCGCGGCGAGCTGCACGCGGGTACGGATGGACGACTCGCAATTTCCCTTCCGTCCGGGCGGGTGATCGAAGCTCAGTTACCTTCCTATCAAATGCCTCAGGTGCGCAAACACGCGTCCGGCTATTACGTCGCGCCGGGTATGGACGTAATAGATCTGTTCATCGGCAGCGAAGGAACACTGGGAGTGATAGTTGAAATCGAAGTCAGGCTCCTGCCGAAACCTGAAGGCCTTTTGAGTGGAGTTGTCTTCTTCGATTCAGAAGAGAAATTACTTGCGTTCGTGCGCGAAGCGCGAAAGAGATCTCTTAACAATCGTGTCAGAAGCCCGACCGTAAGGGAGGGCAACGCCGATGGACTCGACGCTCGCGCGCTGGAGTACTTTGATTCCGAGTCGCTGGGATTTTTGCGTCAGAAGTACGAAACAGTTCCAGCCGATGCCACCGGCGCAATTTTCTTCGAACAAGAAACCACACCGTCAACGGAAGATCCGTTGATGACTGAGTGGATGTCTCTGCTTGACGATCACAACGCGCTGAGCGAGCAATCGTGGTTTGCGACTAACGAGCAGGATCAGGCCAAACTGCGCGAGTTCCGTCACGCGCTGCCGGTGCTGATGAACGAATGGTTCGCGCGCCACCACCAGAAGAAAGTTTCAACCGACATGGCCGTGCCTGACGAAGCGTTTGCGGGGATGCTGCGCTTTTATCAGGAGTTTCTGCGGGGCGGTGATCTCAGATACACAATCTTTGGCCACATCGGCGACAATCACGTGCACGTAAACATTCTTCCGCGCAATGATGTCGAAGCCGAAAGGGCCTGGGAGATTTATCGAAAATTCATTCGTCGGGCCGTCGAGGTGGGCGGCACAATCTCTGCCGAACACGGCATTGGCAAGCTGAAGCGCGAATATTTGCTTGAGCTTTACGGCGAAAAGCATTTGAAAGAGATGGCGGATTTGAAGAGCGCTTTCGATCCGGCGGGAATTCTGGGAAGAGGAAACATGTTTTCTGAGTAGTTGTCAGTAGTCAATGGTCCGTAGTACGGTTTCCGAGATTACGACTAACAACTGACAACTAACCACTAACCACTAACTAATGTTTCGTTTCACTACTGCCGGCGAATCACATGGTCGCGCTTTGGTCGCGATAGTCGAAGGTCTGCCCGCCGGTATGCCGGTCGACGTCGAGCAAATTAATCATGAGCTCAAGCAAAGACAAAAGGGCTATGGCCGCGGCGCGCGGATGAAGATCGAGCAAGACCGGGTCGAAGTTCTCAGCGGGATTCGGCACGGATTAACGCTCGGCTCGCCGCTGGCGCTGATGATTGAAAACAAGGACTGGCCCAACTGGAACGACGTAATGTCCGCGGAGCCCCGCGACTTGCCACCTGAGAAATCGCGCCGCGTCAAACGCCCTCGTCCGGGTCATGCCGATCTGGCCGGCGGTTTGAAATACGATGCGCGCGATCTGCGTAACGTGCTGGAGCGCGCTTCGGCGCGTGAGACCGCGGCGCGGGTCGCCTGCGGCGCTCTGGCCAAACAACTGCTCGCAAACTTTGGCATCGAGATTCGCAGCCACGTGATTCAGCTTGGTGGAATTCCCGAACAACCACTGGAACTTACTTTCGATCAAATCGCTGCCATTCCGGAAGATGCTCCGCTGCATTGTGCGGACGGCCAAGTTCAGCAACGCATGATCGAGTTGATCGATCGAAAGAAAAGTGAGGGCGACACCCTCGGCGGCATCTTTGAAGTAGTGGCGCGTGGCGTTGTCCCCGGTCTCGGATCGCACACTGCCTGGGACCTGAAGCTCGATGGCCGACTCGCGCAGGCCGTGATGTCGATTCCCGCGGTGAAGGCGGTGGCGATCGGCGCCGGTGCTGAGGCCAGTTCCCTTCCCGGCTCGGAAGTTCACGACGAAATCGGCTACAACGAAGAGACGAAGGAGTTTATTCGTGCCAGCAATCGCGCCGGTGGATTGGAAGGCGGCGTTACCAACGGCGAAGAAATAAGAGTTCGCGCTCATCTGAAACCTATTTCGACTTTACGCCGGGCCTTGCGCTCAGTGGATATCGATACAAAACAGGAAGAGCGCGCGGCGTTCGAGCGCTCGGATATTACCGTCGTTCCCGCTGGCGGTGTAATTGGCGAAGCGATGGTCGCCCTCGTCCTGGCTAACGCAATGCGGGATAAGTTTGGCGGCGACAGCCTGGGCGAGATGAAGCGCAACTTTGAAGGCTATCGCGAACAGTTGCGCGGGTACTGATCACACAAAGAGCGGAGGCAAGCCCCTTCCCAACCATGAGGTAGACCCACTTGAGATCTTTCGGTCCTGATTGAAAGGCTTTCAATGCCGGCGATAAAAGAACCGACTCAAGAGTCTCAGGGTCAGGAAGGGCGGCTTGCCCCCGCTCGCTTTCGCCCATAAAATCAGATAAGCAGACTGGCTCGTTGGAAAGAAATAAGGATGTCTTTACTGAAAATCGTTACCTGGCCGAACCCGATTCTCGACGCGCCGGGGGCTCCGGTCACCAAATTTGACGACGATCTGAAAAAGCTCGTCAACAATATGTTTGAGACCATGTATGCCGCCCCAGGTGTCGGACTGGCCGCCGTGCAGGTAGGCGTGCCCAAGCGTCTGTTCGTGATGGACTGCTCGGGAGGCAAAGATCCTTCGCAGCGCGTCGTGATGATCAATCCGGAAGTCGTCAGTATGGAAGGCAAACAGGACGGCGACGAAGGCTGTCTTTCGTTTCCCGGAATTTTCTTCAACGTTCAGCGCAACCTGCGGGCAATCGTGCGCGCCCATGACGTCAACGGCCAGGAGTTCGAGCTGGACGGTACGGAACTGACGGCGCGTTGTATGTTGCACGAAACGGATCACTGTGACGGGATCGTCTTCCTGGACAAGATGACGCCGCTCAAGCGCGAGATCGTCAAGCGCAGGATTAAGAAACTGCAGAAGGCCGGCGAGTGGCCTGCTTGATCTCCGGCGCAGCGGCCAAGCCTCTATAGAATTGTGTCAGAAGCCCGACCGTGAGGGAGGGCAACCGACGATTGCCAGCCCTTGCTGACGCGCGGGCTTCCGAAACGCAGATCCACAATTACCACGGAGTAATCATGCCAACCGAATTTCGTAACGAACCATTAACTGATTTCAGCAAAGAAGAAAGCGCGCAGGCGATGCGCGCTGCTATTGAGAAAGTAAAAGCGCAATTGGGTGACGAATACCCGTTGGTGATTGGCGGCGAACGCATCAAGACCGGCAGCACGCTTGAGAGCATCAACCCTGCAAATCGCTCGCAAGTGGTCGGAAAGTTTCATAAGGCCAATAAAGAACTCGCCGAACGCGCGGTTGAAGCTGCTGATGAAGCTTTTCAGTCCTGGCGCAACGTGCCGGCCGCAGAGCGCGCACAATTATTGTTTCGGGTGGCCGAAATGATGCGCGCACGCAAACACGAGTTCTCAGCCTGGATGATTTACGAAGTCGCCAAGTCATGGCCCGAGGCCGACGGCGACACAGCCGAAGCCATCGACTTTCTCGAGTTCTATGCCCGCGAGATGCTGCGATATGCCGCCAAACAACCGCTGACTCAACTCGCCGGTGAGGACAACCACCTCGAATACATTCCCCTTGGAGTCGGCGCGGTGATTCCGCCGTGGAATTTTCCTTTGGCGATCATGGCCGGCATGACAGCCGCGGCAATTGTTACCGGCAACACAGTCGTACTGAAGCCTTCTTCGGACGCGCCGGCGATCGCCTACAAGTTTTTTGAACTACTGGAAGAAGCCGGCCTATCGGCGGGCGTGGTCAACTTCATGACCGGCTCAGGCGCAGAGGTCGGTGACGTGGTCGTCGATCATCCGAAGACGCGCTTCATTGCCTTTACCGGTTCAAAGGAAGTTGGTCTGCGTATCAACGAACGCGCGGCGAAGACCCAGCCCGGACAGCTCTGGATCAAACGCGTCGTCGCGGAGATGGGTGGCAAAGACGCGATCATCGTGGCCGATGACGCTAATCTGGATGAAGCTGCCACCGGTGTCGTGCAATCGGCGTTCGGATTTCAGGGTCAGAAGTGTTCAGCGTGTTCGCGCGCCATCATCGACGCGCGCATTTACGATCCGATGATCGAGAAGATTGCCGAGCTTACGGCGAAGATCAAAGTCGGCAATCCGACGGAAACCGGCACCACGATGAGCGCGGTCATTAACGAAAAAGCATTCAAGACGATCAACGGATACGTGGAAAAAGGGAAAGTCGAAGGCGGTCGCGTGATTGCCGGTGGTGGCTCAGACGGCGAACAGGGTTTCTTCATTGAACCAACCGTGATCGCCGACGTGAAACCGGGCGCGACGATCGAGCAGGAAGAAATCTTTGGCCCCGTGCTCGCCGTGATCAAAGCAAACGATTATGACGACGCCCTGCGAATTGCGAACGACACCCAGTTCGGTTTGACCGGCGCGGTTTATTCGACCGACGAAACAAAGCTCGAGCGGGCGCGGCGAGAGTTCCACGTCGGCAATCTCTATCTGAATCGCAAGTGCACCGGCGCACTGGTCGGTGTGCATCCGTTTGGCGGCTTTAACATGTCCGGAACGGATTCAAAAGCCGGCGGCCGCGATTATCTGCTCCTCTTCATGCAGGCGAAGGTTTCGTCAGAGAAGATGGGCGCGACAACCAGTAAGCGTGCTGAAGCCGGCACCGCGGTGTGAAAGAGTTGAGAAGGAGCGGGGGCAAGCCCGCCTTCCTAACCTTAAGCTGCTTTGTCTTGAACGCTGTTTCGCGATTGAACGGCCTTCAAGTTCCCTAGTGCGCAGCGGAGTTGGTTGACCTCTCAGGTTGGGAAGAGTGGCTTGCCCCCGCTCTTCCTCTTCGGCGAGCTCTCGCAGTAAAGTAACTCCCCAGCATGCGACTCATCTTCATGGGCACACCTGAATCCGCAGTGCCGTCTCTGCGGCGTCTGCTCGACGATGGTCACGAGATCGTTGCCGTCTGGACCCAGCCTGACAAGCCGGCAGGTCGCGGTAATAAACTGCACCAATCGCCAGTCAAAGAGTTTGCCCTGCAACACAATCTAAACGTCCATCAACCCGCAAAGATCAAGACACCGGAGGCGCAACAGTTATTCGCTTCGCACGACGCTGATGCTGCCATCGTGGTCGCCTACGGAAGAATTCTGCCGGCAAACTTTCTTAGCACGCCACGCAATGGTTGCGTCAACGTTCATTTTTCACTGCTGCCGAAGTTTCGCGGCGCGGCCCCGGTGAACTGGGCGATCGTCAACGGCGAAAAAGAAACCGGCGTGACGACGATGAAAATAGTGGAAGAGTTGGACGCCGGCCCGATCCTGCTGCAACGAGCTACCGAGATTCGCGAACAAGAAGCCGCGCCCGCACTAATGTCGCGGCTGGCTGACCTGGGCGCTGAACTTATCAGTGAAACGCTAAAGCGCTTCGATGCCCTCGCGCCCCAGCCGCAGACGGATGATGCGGCGACCTTTGCGCCGATGCTTAAACGCGCCGACGGTTTGATTGACTGGTCGCTGGATGCTTACGCCATCGAGCGGCGCGTGCTGGGATTTCAACCCTGGCCGAATGCCTTCACAACTTTCCGGTCGCAGCGGCTGATAATTCGGGAAGCCGCCCCGGAATGGATCGAACAGCTCAGGTTCAAACCGGGCCAGATCATTGAAGCCCGGGGCGATCGGCTGCTGATAGCGTGCGGCGAGGCGACGGCGTTGCGCATTTCAGAGCTTCAGATGGAAGGCAGCCGCCGCGTTACTGCGCGCGATTTTCTGAACGGCACCCACATTAAAGTCGGCGAATTACTGGGTGCAGACTGACTCCGCCCAATCGAAAAGAACATGTCAGGTAAACTCGTCACCCCTGCCGAACTTGAGCGCACAGATCCGACTAAGGTGTGGTGGGTCGAGTTTCTACGATGGGTTGCGCTGGCGGTCTTTATCGCGCTTCCCTTCTTCGCCTTCTTCTTTCAGGCGTTCGCCGGCCGCGTCGTCTGGACAATCGTCGTGGCGGCGCTGCCACTCTTCATCGTACTGGTCGGTTATCATCGCTGGCGGCTGATTTGTCCGCTGGCATTCTTTGCGCAGATTCCTGTGCGGTTGCGCAGACCCGGCACCAGACGCGCCTCTCAGTGGTCGGAAACCCATTACTATTTCATCGCCTTTGCCGTCTTCTGCTTCTCACTCTGGCTGCGCCTGATTGCGACAAACGGCGACGGACATGCGATCACAATCTTCTTCGTCCTTCTTTCCCTGGCCGCGCTGATAATCGGCGCGGTTTACACCGGCAAGAGCTGGTGCAACTACATCTGTCCGGTCTCTTTCATCGAAAAGATTTACACCGAACCACTCAGTCTGCCGGAGACTGAGAATTCGCAATGTGAGAAGTGCTCGGCCTGCAAGAAATTCTGTCCCGACATTAACGAAGAAAATGGATACTGGAAAGAGATTGCTCTGCGCTCGAAGCGAGCGGTTTATTTCGCTTTTCCCGGTCTCGTCTTCGCGTTCTATTTTTACTATTACCTGCAAGCCGGAACGTGGGACTACTACTTCGGCGGGCGTTGGACAAACGAACCCGGACTTATTCGCTCGGCTTTTCTGCCGGGGCACGATGCCGCCACTGCCGGATTCTTTTTTCTTCCGGCCGCGCCTCGGGCTCTGGCTGCCGCAATCACTCTGCTCGCCTTCGCCCTCGCAAGTTACCTGCTCTTCTCGACGTTTGAACGTGCAATCGTAAACTGGCTTCACCGGCGTGAAGGCGCCAGCAACCGGAATAGCGCTCGACATATCACCTTCAGCATCGCAGCGTTTACGGCTTTTGTTATCTTCTACAGCTTTGCCGGCCAGCCGTCGCTCAGAAAACTCACTTTCATTCCGGCGCCGCAATTGGTGAGCATCATCGTTGTTGTCACCGCCACGCTCTTTCTCATTAAACGCCTGCCACGAACGCCCCAGAACTTTGCGGAAGAGACACTGGCGCGCAGCATCATCAGGCGCTGGCAGTGGACGGACATCAAACCCCCAAAGGATTTGCGCGAAGCTTTTCTGATTCACACGATCCGTTCGCGCGACAGCGTGCGCGAATCGGCAAAGGTGCTCGAAGTCTATAAAGACTCTGTGCGCGAAGCTCTGGCCAACGGGTTCGTCACCCGCGAAGAGGTCCATTTGCTCGAACACCTGCGCAATCAATTGAAGATTAAGAAATCGGATCACGAAGAGATCATGGCCTCGCTGGCCGATGAAGAGCGGGCCCTCTTGAGTGATCCGTCGAAACAGATCAGCGCCGAGAAGCGTTTGCAGCTCACGACCTATTTACACGCGCTGAGGCGATACTTCGAAAGAGTGCTCGCCGCCGACGGCAACCCCGACGACAAGTTCATCATGCGCTTACGCTCTGAATATGCGGTGAGCAGAAAGGAACACATGGCCGTGCTGGATGAACTCCTGGGCGGCGACAGTGGCATGGCGGCCCGACTGGCTGAGGCGCTACGCACCATCGAACGCGCGGAATTCACGATTAAAGCGCTCGAGTTGAGCCCTTCCCCGACGCACGATTTTTTGGCAGACATCCTGCACCGCCGGCATGCGCGGGCCGTCGACAGCCTGATGCGCGGACTGAGTTTTTCTCTCCCGGACGAGAAGACCACAACTCTTCGTCTGGCTCTCAATAGCTCTGATCAGGAATTCCGCGAATCCATGATCGAGCAACTCCGAACGATCCTCTCACCGAAAATCGCCGAGCGGCTCATCACCGCCTATCGCGAGACTGTGCTGGTCGAGAGCTCAATGCCGACGCTTACGGACATGTTGGCTGCGCGCTTGCAGAGCGTTGACCCGTACGTGCGCGCGGTCGCTCTCTTCGCCCTCGCTGAACGCGGCGCGGCGAGCGATCGCGTGCTGGAAGTAATGTTGAGGGACGAACATGAGGTTGTGCGTGAGACTGCTCGTCATTTGCAGCAGCGAGCACGCTCGTCGGGCGATCACGCAACCCTCATGATTGTCGAGAAGATGATTGCACTGCGGGGGGCGCCCATATTCGCAACGCTGGCGCCAGAGGGCCTGGCCGAACTGGCGCGCACCAGCCGCGAAGACGAGTTCGCGCCCGGAGCAGAGATTTGTGCGGAGGGCGAGCCGGGCGAAGAAGTGTTCATCCTGCTGGCCGGAGAGATTGAAGTCCTGGGCAAAGATGGCGCTGGCGAAAAAATCGTAAGCAGAGAAAAGAAGGGCGGTTTCATCGGCGAGTTGGCCGTGCTTGATCCTGCGCCTCGTTCAGCAAAGTTGCGGGCCGGCCAAACAGGAGTGCGCGTGTTGCGCCTCGACGGCGAAGCTTTTCGCGATGCGGTCGACGCTGAACCGTCAATCGCGTCCCAGGTCATTCGCACCCTGGCGCAGCGGCTGCGCCGCAAGTCGAGCGATTAGAAGCTTCGTTGTCAGCGACCTGATGGGTCAGTGTTAGAATCCGCGGAGGGTATAATCCGCGGTACGGCGTACTTTAGGCCACACCGTGTGGTCTAATACGCTGTTATCCGCCTAATCACTTTCAAGCCTGGGAGCGTTGAATTGAGTACTTCACCTTGCAAATTCTGCGGGCATCCAGTCTCCTCCATTGCAACCGAGTGCGATCAATGCGGTGCTGGAACGCCTTACGGTCTGTGGCTAGAGGAAGATCAAAAACTATCGCGCCCTATTTTAATTAAATGTCCCGCGTGCGATTCGGATGTTTCTAATCAAGCGGTCGCGTGCCCGCGATGCGGTCAGCCAATGCGAACGGAAAACCGTCAATCGTCACCGGCGCAAACAACTCAACCACGGCAGCTTATACCGAAGCAAAAGTCTAAACACAATCCATTGGCGATTGGATGTTTGGCAATCATTGGCCTCGTCGCAGCTTGCGCTATTTTCACGAACATCATGAATAGCGGCGGGTCCCGAAACTCAGGGACCCAAAATTCTTCTTCCACTCCATTGTCGGTTACCAGCCAGCCCGCGAACACTAGCTCAAGTCAACCCTCAGCGCCGCAAAGAAACAACTCCGACGACATTCAGAAATACAGGACCATCATGAAAACCGTCGACCGCAATGGAGACATAGTTACCAATGTTGCTCAGGGTCGCATGGAGGGCGAGGTAAGAATTACCGTTTCGAATTTATGGCATTACCAACCATACCAAGTCCGCCTTCAAACAGCGCAGAATTTTTGGAGTGCTTGGGCCAATACGCATTCGCCGAACGATCCAGACAAGGCTAGAATACGAATTGTGGATCTCAATGGTAACGAGGTCGGTGGCTCTCGCGTTTGGGCCGGTTCGCTGATTTGGGTAGACGATTAATAGTGTCTTAACAGGCAACGGATAACAAATCGTTGGACGGGAGCGCGGGTCGCGTGTTCCTTAATTTGACTGATCAATTCGAAGCTGTTGCTAGTCGGCGCACCCGTCAACTCTGCCGTTAGCCCGCAGCAACGGAGTCAACAATGAACGTAGAGGTTCAAGCAAGAAAGAGTAGACGCGAGACGGTCATCGAAAATGCCATTATCGCGCGGCCCGATCTAGTAGGATTCCCAGGCGCGCTGGCGATCCGGAACTTTCGCCTTGCGGATTCGTCCGGCGCGGTAGACGTCGTCCTCATTCCGCAAGGTGGGCCAGTTCGCTTGGTGCTCGTGGAAGCGAAGTCGGCGAGTGCAGCAGACGCCGGATGTAAGGTTGTCGGTCAACTGCTCATGTATTATGCCGGCGCCCTTACGTTCGGATTGGACGGCGTCGAGTTACTTCGGAAGTTCGCCCAGAATTTCCAAGATGACGCGCTTAGCATTCCAAGAATCTCTCCCCAGAAGGTCATAGATAAGGTATTAGGCGCTCGCCATCCCAACACCCACTGCTTCGAACTACTCACGACGGGCATCCATCTAACTCCCAAGGAGGTGGCGCTATTCGTAGCGCTGAACGATAAACCTCATCATGTACTCTTGCCCCTGCTTCGGATGTTGCGTGAGTCTCATGCACTTCCTATTGGATTAGTAGTTGTACGAGGCGGTGAGCCCGAACTCGTGCTGTCAGCGGGCTAAGAAATCGTTGGACCGGAGCGCGGATAGCCTCTTTCTCAACTTGCTCGTAAGATTTCGAAGGTTGGATGTAATCGCCGCGCTCGTCAACTCAACCGTTATGCGCTTACGATACTGTGTCTCGGAAGTTCTTCTATGCGAAAACGAACCTTAGGTAGCGTCTGTTTCATTCTCGCGCTTGTCCTTGTTGTCGCACCCAAATGGCTGGCGAGCTCGCAGGGAATCCATCTGCCGTTCGTTGGCTTCGTTTCTCCGATGATCGCCTCGTTCATTCTCGTGCCTCTCTTGCTAATTCCCTTGACCGCAATCAATCAACGGATTCTTGCTTGGCGCAAAGCGCACGGCAGAGATATCGAGGCCGAAGAGAAACATGAATTTGACGACGCCGACATTATCAGTCTGCGCCCACGGCAATCGCATGAACATTCGTCGACCTATCGACGGTGGGATCGTGATAATTGAAACGCGCCGAACAAATCGTTCGGTCGCGCTGGTACAGAACCGGGAGCGGTAGCGACCGGGTCAAAGACTCAACGTGGCGTATTTGGTTCGGTATTTCTGTCGCTCGCTAAAGCGGGCTCGGGATCTTTTAGGGACGTGAACCCCGGGTTACGCTCGCTGCGCTCGCTTACCCGGGGCTACTATCTGCCGCCGCTCCGCGGCTCGTTGAGTGCCGCTTACTTGGTTGAGTTTACGATCGGGCTACGCTCGCTGCGCTCGTGCGGAGCCCACAATGTGGGCGGCATATTAGTAGCCCACAGCGCGAGCTGTGGGTAACCGGCGCCAATGGGACCGAAAGCTCGCAAAGCGAGCGACATATCCAAAATCGAATCGCGGCGAGAAAATATGTCGCCCCTCCGGGGCTCACCGTCGTATCCTCGCGATTTACACACAGCTGGCGCTGTGGCCTACAAATATTTCGTTGGCTCCGCCAACTGGTTGACCTGGGATCTCCGTAATCTGTGTAGTCTGCGGATTAGCGACCGATCACTCCGTTTGTTGAATCTGGCATCCCACCTTCGATCCCAATGGCTCTTTATGCTCGCAGGTTGGCGTGTCTTGTCTGGCGAGGCGTAATGTATATCACGCAATAGCTGCAACAGTTCAGGTAGGCGTTAATTCGGCGCTTTGCTTCTTAATTTTTCAATCCACGCGGAATTCTCTTCCATCGTCGCTCGAAATGCTTCACGTGGCGCGACTGTTTCGACATGCATGTTGTCGTCGGTGTTGATGACCGCGCCCGCGACGGCCGGGCCAAGCTGAGTTTCGTCCGTTACAAACCAGCCTCGCACGTCTTCAATGTTTCTGATTCCAACTCGCGCCAGGTCCGCCGCCACCCGCGGATTACTAATTCGCTCAGCGACGTGATCCAGATTCAGTGGTTGGCGACTGCCGAGCAGAATCAAGTCTTTCCCCTTTGTGTCGCCGCGCACGCGGAAAACAAGCACGTGCGGGAAAACCTCATGAAAAGTCGCCAGCACTGAACGCAGGCTCTCGGTCGAAAGTTGATACATCTGCAGCCATTGCACGAAAACTCCATCGTCGCGCAGGCGTTCCTTTCCTAACGAAAAGAACTCGCTCGTGAATAAATTCGCCACGCCGGGCACCCAGGGGTGGCTTGGTTCGCTGATGATAATGTCGTAGCGCGCCGGATTTGTGCGCAGGTAGGTGCGCGCGTCGTCTAAAATTATGTGCAGACGCGGATCGGCCAGCGGCTTGTTGTTGACGTGCTCGAAGTAACGTGAAGAAGCAACCGCAGCGGGCTCAATCTCGACACAGTCAACTGAATTCATTGGCCATCGCAAGACGGATCCGGCCGTGACGCCGGTCGCAAATCCTACGATCAGCGCGTTGTTCAAACGCGGAGCGGTCAGCACCCCGAGTTGGCCGAGCATCACCTGCGTAGGCATATCCGCGCCGTCCGAAGCGTTCGTGCGCCCGTTAATGGCGACCGAGGTGATGCCCCAATCGCGACGAACTGAAACTGTTGCAGTGCGACCCTCCTGAAACATCAGGAGCTGGTGGTTCTCAGGACGGTCGTTGCCAACTTCCTCCGGAACGTCGCCGCGCGCCTTTGCCAGCACTCGCACATAACCGTCGTAGGCCCCTGCCGACAGGGCGTTCAAGTTCAGACGCGGCCAGACGACAAAGGTTGCGATGACCAGTACTGCGGTGGCGCCGATCGCCAGACTGCGCACGAGCGCGCGATCGGAGACGGGTCGCCGTGGCTGGTAAGCAATTCCGGCGACGACCAGACACAAAGACGTGATGCAGAAAATTGTGAAGCGGGTCGTCGTTCCCGGAATCAGAAGAAAGGCAGTGGCGACAGACCCGGCAATTGCGCCGAGTGTGTTCGTCGCATAGCTCAGTCCGACTAAACGCGAAGTTGAGCTGGCCGCACCTGCATGGACTTCGCTTAACGACGCCGGCGTGGACTGCTCTGCCCACTTCAAAACCATCGGCATGACCATACCCATCAGCACGGCTGGGATCAGAATCAACAGGGCGACGACGACAATTTGCAGTGTCAGCAAGCCAGTCCACGAATTGATTCCGAGTCGAAAACCAGCGTTAACCAGCAGGGCGGGCGCTGCGTTGGCGATGCGAATGCTCACAAACAGACTCACCGCAGTCAGAACCTCGACCACGAAAATCATTCGTCGCAATGCGCGTGTATCCGGACTTTTTCTGCCGCTTACGAAATAGGCGCCCAACGAGAGACCCGTCAGAAACAGCGCCAGAACGATGCTGAACGCATAGGTGCTCGAGCCGATAATCATCGCCAACAGCCGCGACCACACGACCTGCATGCTGATCGTCACAAAGCCGGATGTGACGGCACAGAATAACCAGAACACCGAACTCGTCGCGACGTTATCGCTCGCCGGCGGATCGAATGGTTCCTCGACAGCTTCACTTTCCAGATTCGCAAAGCCGCGATCTCTTGCTTCCAACAGCAGCGCCCCGAGACCGATGAATAAATTTATCAGGGCGGCGATCCAAATCGTCAGACTTACTCCGACGGTTGGCAGCAGGACAAAGCCGGCCGCGATCGTTCCGGCGATCGCTCCGACCAGATTCAAAGTATAGAGAGACGTGACCGAGATTGTTCGCCGCGTTGACGCTTTGACTGCCTTCGCCAGGATCGGCAGGGTCGCGCCCATCAGGGTGGTGGGAATGATGAGCACGACTGACGCCAGCACAAACCTCGACAGGGCGGATCCATAGAATCCGGGATGCAAATTCTGCCAGGCTCCCGCCCAAACTTCGGCATAGACGCGATCGACCCAACGAAACAAAAGCGGCACTGCGAGCGCATAGACGCCGATGACGATCTCGATTAGCGCATAGACGCGCACAGGGCGATTGATGCGCGGCGCGAATCTGGCGGCCAGGGCGCTACCCAACGCCAGCCCGCCCATGAACGCAGCCAGGACGGCGCTAATCGCGAGCGTCGTAACGCCAAAAACCAGTCCCAGCATTCGCGCCCACAGCACTTCGTAAATCAAGCCGGTGGCGCCTGACAGCAGGAAACAGACGGCCACCAATCTGAGCGTCCGGGGTGAATAGTTTTTAGCTGGAGTCAGGATTGAGGCGCCGTTCGCGGTCATGCGGATTCCGGTTTGTCTCCTCGTCGAGCGGCCAGGCTAGCGATTCACAGATAGATCACATACGAGCGACGCCAAATGTTGGGCGGGATCGATCCGCGCGCGGCGGTCGTTAAAACTACCAGATAATTTCCGTCGGCTGAGTGTTGTGGCAAGGCTACCGCTGCCAGCAAGTCGCGCGGCCAGGAATCAATGTTCGGCTCTCGCGTCGGCCCCACCAGCGCCAGCCGCCGCAGACACGCATATAGATGCTCCTGTCCGGTGCCGAACCGGCCGCGCTCGTCGCCCAACATCAGCCGCACTTCCGCGCGCTCGTCAATAAAGTGCTTCACCAGTGAAGCCGCCTGCACCACGCCGCTTTCAAAGCGAATGCGAAAATTCTCTTCGTCAATATCGTCCGTGAGTCTGGTGTCGAGCACGATAGTGATGCGTCGCTCGTCTTCGGCTGTAAATTCGCGCACCGTCAGCCGGCGGGCGCGCGCCGTAGCTTTCCAGTCGATATGCCGCAACTCATCGCGGGGTTGATAATCGCGGAGCAGGAGCAAATCATGCCCGGCCCCGCGTCGCAGCGAAATAGTCTGTCCGGTATGTAGCGGAAGCAGGTTCAGTTCGTCCGTGACCGGCTCGGGCTTTGGATAAACCACTATGTCGACGTTACGCGCGCTCAACCGCCGCCGGTGACGAAAGAAGCCGAAGGGGAAGCGGGTCGAAAGCTCGAATCCATTTACCAGCACGTGGCCACGTTTCGAAAACAGTTGTTCGATACTCTGTTCACCGGCGGCGCGGTGCGGCACATAAATAAAGTAGCCCAGCGTGCGGCGCTTGAAATTCGCGCGCTTTAGTCTCTTTCCCCGCGTTCGGGGCTGGTCCGGCATCTGGGTTTCAATCAGAATCGAAAATGATGGCAGTAAGCGTTTGCTGTTACGCAGCGTCAATAAAACTTCGGCCGGCTCGCCGGCAAAGATGTGATCCGGAAAGCGCGCTGAGACGTTGAGGTCGCGCAAAGTCGCCCGCGCCGCTGCCCAGGAAACAAATAACGTAGACAGCATGATCGAGAAGACGAGGAACAAGAGGTTGTTTCCGGTGTTCCAGGCCGCGAACGCGACTATCACCAGAATGACGGCGAAGACCACACCGCCCGTGGTTACATCGACTGGAAACCCGCGCGACACTTCGGCAAACGCCGAACGGGCCAGGGGCGGCACCACCAGAATTGTTATTAATAAAACGAAAACCAGCGAGGCAATCGCCCCGATCCCGGCCAGGCTGGGTTCTCCGAGACGGCGCGACAGCAAAGTAAGGAGCGCCGTTACCAACCCCGCCAGCACCAGCAGCGTGCCCAGGATCGCGTTGCGCCACCGCGAGAATTTCGAATTGCGGATTGCGGATTTCGAATTTCTAATCTCTGATTTGCGCGCGATTGTGTTATTCACTTGCTTTCCTACAATTCGCAATCCGAAATTCGAAATTCGCGATGTCTAGAGCGGGACACTGATCGTCTTCATGATTTCCTGCAACACGGCTTCAGCTTCTTCACTGCGACGCATGGCAGAGGAATAGCGGGAACTGACCGTAAGCCGGTGGGCAAAAACAGGAATGACGAGGCGCTTGATGTCATCGGGAATGCAGTAAGTTCGTTCTTCCGTGAGCGCGAGTGCCTGAGCGGCGCGAAACAAAGATAGCGTCCCGCGCGGACTGACTCCGAGATCGAGCATCTCAGACGACCGGGTGGCGGAAACAATTCGCATCAGGTAGTCGACGATCGCATCGTCAACGGACACTTCGCTGACGGCTTCCTGTAGTTCCGACACTTCCGCTGCGCTCATCACGGGTTGAATATCATCCAGCGGTTCGGCGTGTTCGCGATCGCGCAGAATCTGTTTTTCGTCCGCAGCGCCGGGATAGCCAATTCGCAAACGGAGCATGAATCGATCCAGTTGCGATTCCGGAAGCGGATAGGTGCCGTGATGTTCGATCGGATTCTGCGTCGCTAATACGATGAACGGCGCGGGCAACGCGTGGGTGATGCCTTCAACCGTTACCTGCCGCTCGGCCATGGCCTCGAGCAATGCAGACTGGGTCTTGGGTGTCGTGCGATTGATTTCGTCAGCCAGCACGACGTTGGCGAAGATGGGCCCGGGTTTCCATTCGAAATGCGAAGCGTGCTGGTTGTATATCGAAAGCCCGATCACGTCGGACGGCAGCAGGTCTGAAGTGAATTGAATTCGCTGAAACGAACAATCCAGCGCCCGCGCCAGCGCGTGGGCCAGCGTGGTTTTGCCGACGCCCGGCACGTCTTCAACCAGCAGATGCCCGCCGGCCAGCAGGGTGACGATCGCCAGGCGCACGGCCTCTGCCTTACCGCGAATCACGCCTTCGACCGCCTTTTGCAAAAGCTCAATTCTCTCCGCCGAAGTGCGGGCAAAGGCGTCTGTTTCGGTGCCGGCTGTACGCAGTTGTCTCATTTGTTCACAGTGCTCGACTGCATTCTACATGCTAAGGGCCGCGCTCGCCATATGAGTCAAAGCCTGCAGCGATGAACTTTTCCAACATTTCGGCTAGGCCAGCGTTCAGAGTACCGACTTTAGTCGGGTTTTCATCAAGCAGGAGAAAGCCTAACTGAAGTTGGTACTCTAAACTCCTCAGGGGTCGCGGGCGTGAATCCTGTCTGGCGCGGGCATTTCGGCTGTAGTAAGATTTGAACCCGGGAGGGGCACTTCTTTCGGAACTGCTCTCGCGTCGCGTCGTTTTAAAGCAAAGGAAGATTATGAGTAGGACTTATCAAAACAAATCCCAGCGCGGATTCACACTCATCGAGCTGATGATTGTGATCGCAATTATCGGCATACTGATCGGTGCAGCAACGCTGGGCTGGCGGGCCGCCGTACGCTCAGGCAACGAGGCGGCCACTCTGCAGGCGATGAAGACGATTGCCACCGTGGAAATCCAATATTACAACTCGCACAATCGGACCTTTGGAACATTCGAGCAACTTACCAAGGACGGATTTGACTCGCGGTTCGCGGGAAATCCTCCCGCCGTAGATGGTTTTATCTTTACGTTGAAAGTGACGCCAAAGACCACCAGTCAGCAGACAACCTATACCTTGAATGCGGACCCGCAACAGTCCGAAGGGCTCGGGGCTACCGGCAAGAACCACTTCTATATGGACAACAGCGGTGGAGAGATTCATGTAAATGCCGACCAGCCGGCCGGTCCAGGCGATCCATTGCCCGGCGGCTGATGGCCTTCAGGCTCCAGTCACAGCTGATTGGTTTTCTCTTCGCAACACTTCTTCGATCTGAATACAGGCCGCTTCCGTACGGTGTTCCGACTCTACGGTCCGGCCAATTTCCACAGCGCGTACGCGGTATTTATTCCTCGCCAAGAACGATGAACCAGAGAAGGGCGTGCAGTAGTGCCCCAGGCGACGATCGGCAAAGGAATTCCGAAACTACGTCCTTTAAACTGAGAAGATGTTCCGCGACTTTGCGTTGGACACAAGGACACTCTTATTGTAATCATTGGTCGGCGCCAGCGACTTCGTAATTTGGAGGGCAACTGTATGAAGCTCACAACCAGTTTGATTCTCTTCTTCTTAGCGCTGCTATTCACATCCGTTATCGTGGCGCAGGACAGCACCAGCGCCGCTGACACGGCGGCCAAACTACGTCTTCAGTTAATCGAGGTGCAAACAAAGGAAGCAGAGTTGCGAGCTCGTCTGCAGCAGCTCGATGAAGATCTAAAGCGGGAAAACATCGAGCGGGCCCTCGCCGGCATTGGTTCAACTCACCCGGAAGAGTTGCGTGAGCACCGGCGACGCCAATTGATGATCGAAAAGAACGGCGTGTTGGCGCAGCTGAAAACACTTGAGGCCAGCAAAGCAAGTTTGGAATCCGCAATCGCCACTGCCGAGGCCCGGGCCTATCAACAAAGCGCCGAGCCATCACCGGGAGTTTCTAATCGATTTGTGATGACCCAGCTCGTTAGTTCTCGCTGGCTGCTAATAGCGACCTTGAGTGCTGTCATTATTTTGATAGGCGGCGTGGTAGTTTTCTTTGTGCGCCGGACATAGGAAATCCAAAAGACTGTCGGGCCGCACCTAACGTAGAAGCCTCAGCTTAAATCGATCATATTCCAACCGCAGTCTGCCAGCATACGATTATCGTCCGGATACCCACCTCCGGCAGTCCCTAATTAATGAGGACAGCAGATTGAATCAGGGTCGCAATCCAATCTTACCAATCAATTCGGTGTAACGAGGATCGTTGCGCAGGCTGTCGTACGCCGGTTCGATCTTGAACTGTAAAGTAGAAGGGTCACGCGCTTCGAAAGTCTTTTCGAACCAGGCGAAAGCCTCGTCCTTTTGTCCCAGCCGCACATACAGATTTGCGAATTGAAAGGGTTCTACCTGACCGGTCTTCGCTCTGGTCTTCAAGGCTTCTAGCCGCTTACGGAGAAAACCCTGCCATCCGGATGCTCTGAAAGCCTCGCGAAACTCCTCGGTTACTTCAGGTGACACACCGCTTAGGCTTAGAGACTTTAGATATGCATCAACGGCTTCCGGATACATCCGTTTCTGTTCGTATATCGTGTAGAGAGAAAAATAGGAGCTCTCATCATTTGGCTCAACCGCAATAATGTTTTGAAACTGCTGGATGGCCTGATCATACTGCCGCGAATAATAAAACAGTCGACCCCTGCCAACGTTGATGGTGAGTGAGCTGGGATCCAATTCTCGCGCCTTCTCCATCTCAGCCGTTGCTTCGTCGAAACGTCCTGCCGACATCAGAAACCAACCGTAGGCTTGCCGTATCCAGGCGACATTCGGATTCAACTCAACCGCCTTCTTGAACTCCGTCTCGGCACCGGTCCAATCATATTCATATTGATACTTCAGCTCGGCCAATGCGTTGTGCGCTTGCGCCAGGCTGTCATCAATCTTCAACGCCACCATTATGTTGGGTCGAGCTTTCGTTTCCGCCTCCGGCATCGAGAGCTTGCGATGACCGCTCAGCATGATGTAGCAATCGGCTACCCCAATGTGAGCCAGCGCGAAATTCGGATCTCTTTCTAAAGCCTGGTTGTAGTCGGCCAGACTCTGCTCAATCCAGTTCTGCCGTCTGCCGTTCCAGAGGAGTTGGGCTCGCAAATAAAACTGGTAGGCTTCCGGGTTGTCGGTGAGATGCTTAGCTAATTGTTCTTTTTCCTGCCTGCTCAATTGCAGCATTAGGGCGGTAGTTATTCGTTCGGTAATGGAGTCCTGCACCTTGAAAATGTCTGTGAAATTCTCATCAAACTGTTCTGACCAGACCAGCCTGCCATCGCGAACGTTAATCAATCGCACTGTCACTCTAACTCGCTCGCCCACCTTCTGAATGGTGCCATCTAACACCGCATCGGCTTGCAGCTCCTGACCCGCCTTAACAGGATCTTGCTGAAGGTCGGTATATTTGCGCACCGCACTCATCGGGCGCACGACCACTTGCTTGAGATTGCTAAGTCGCGTGATCAGTGTTTCAGCCATTCCCATCTCAAGAGATTCATCTCCACTCTCGGCGCTCAAGGGCTTAAGAGGCAGGACGGCAATTGATCGAATTGGCGAGGGTGTAGTGTCCGCCGGCCTTTGACGAAACAGTAACCAGCCGGCCAGAGCCGAAATTGCGACCAAGCCGGCAGCCAAAAAGGCCAGCGCTGTTCTTGAGACAACGAAACGCGGCGAAGGTACCTGCGGCAGTTGTACCGTTGCCTTGATATACGGGATTTGATGGTTCGACTCTTCTGCGACTTCGCCGATGAAGCGATAGCCCCGCTTGGGTACCGTTTCGATATATCTTGGAGCATTTGCGTCGTCATCGAGCGCCTGACGGATTTCCTTAATAATCTTCGTCAGAGCGTTGTCAGTAACGACGGTATCTCCCCAAACTTGATCGAAGAGTTCCCTCTTGTCGACCACGCGTCCAGGTTGCCGCAGCAAAACAACGAGCACGTCAAAGGCACGCGGCGTAAGCGTCAGGAGCACGCCCGCTTTGCGGACGCGAAAGTTCTCGCAATCAACTGTGACGTCGTCAAAAGAAAACACGTTATGGTTCACGCTCGAGAAGGCCCGAAGTGCTCAAAAGGTACGAGTGTTTCTCACTAAATCCAGAAGGTCACACCAAAGTTACCGTCAAGTCACACATCCGTCATTACAAAACGCGGCTTCGTAACTACATTCAGGCGGCCACGGCGACCAAGCCGACAAATTCGAACCAGGAGGCAGTTATGAGAAGAACAGCATTGCGAATCTGTCTGATGATGGCTTTAGCTATTTCGATGGCCGGCGCGAGCCCGGCGCAAGAGGTCGCAAATGAGAAGCAAGCCCAGAGTTACAACGCTCAAGCTGTAAGTCAATTGAATAGCGGAAGGACTGAAGCAGCTATTGAACTTCTTAACCGAGCGATTCATTTGCGTCCGGACTTCGCGACTGCCTATTACAACCTTGGCACCGCCTTCCACTTGCTGGACCAGTCGGAGAATGCCGTCACCGCACTGCAGAAGGCTATCAAGCTTTGTCCCTCGTCTGCCGAAGCCTACAACCAACTGGGCGTCGTTTATGCCGGCGCGGCGCAGTACGAAAAAGCGATAGCGGCATTCGAGCAAGCCATCATTCAAAACCCCGATGACTCGATCGCTCGTTACAATCTTGGCTGCACCTATATCCGTTTGAAGGATTTCAAGGCAGCGATCGTCGCGCTTGACCGAGCAATTCAACTGCAACCGAGCAATGTGGAAGCGCGGATCAATCTCGGCTTTGCCTATAGCCGGCTGAAACGTTATCCGGCAGCTATTAACGAAATGCGGCAAGCTGTGAGGCTTAAGCCGCGGGATGTCGAGGCACAATTCTTCTTAGGAACCCTGTACTTACTGGTGAAAGAGAGACAATCTGCTTTGGCGCAATACCAGGCAGTCAAATCCCTGAACCCACAATTGGCTCAAAAACTGTATGACGCGATCTATCGGCATCGAATCGTAACCGTTGCCGGGCTGAATGAATTCCAGCGGTAACTTCGAGCAGGCCGCCTTGCACGCCAACTTCATGCCCGGCGAATGACTGCCGGCAGAAGACAACGGCTACCTAAGCGCAATTTACAAGGCGCAAGAGTTGAAGGTGGAGGTGGGCGGCGGCGGACCCGATCTGCTACCTTACCGGCGCGGCCAACAATCCGTCACCCACCGAACGTGAGGACGGCGCGGAACCGCACCTTGCCACTGTGCATTTGCTCGTAGGCTTCCGCGACGTGATCGAGCGGATACTTTTCGATCATCGGATGCACGCCTGTCAATGCACTGAATTCCATCGTGTCCTGCGAATCCATCGCTGTGCCGGAGTACCAACCGGCGACCGAGCGTCTCCCACTGATAAGAGACATCATGCTGATTGTTAGCGGCTCAGCCGGTGCGGCCGGCACCAGAAGCTTGCCGCTGGGCGACAATCCGTCAACCAATGCCGAAATGGCTTGTGCGTTCGGCGCGGTCGCCAGAATTACGCGGGCGCCGCCAAGCTTTTGCAGCTCAGTCACTGGGTCGTCAGCGATAGAATCGATGTAATGATGCGCGCCCAGCTTTCGCGCCAGCGGCTCCTTGTCGTTTCCTCGGTTGATCGCAACTGTCTCGAAACCCATCTGCCGCGCGTACTGAACTCCGAGATGGCCCAGTCCGCCGATGCCGTGCACTGCGACGACCTCTCCGGCGCGCGCACCGAAATTGCGCAGCGCGTTGTAGACCGTAACGCCCGCACACATGAAGGGTCCCGCTTCCTCCGCCGGCAGTTCATCGGGAATCCCGGCCAGAGCCGTCGCCGGTGCGATCATGTACTCGGCGTACCCACCATCGAAGTCGATGCCCGTGACCTTTCGATTAACGCACATGGCGAAGTCTCCTCGCCGGCACTGTTCGCACACGAAACAATGTCCACCATGCCAGCCGACACCAACGCGTTGACCTGCCGTCCACGCTGTGACGTTGTCGCCGATCGCATCAATCCGTCCCGCCACTTCATGGCCCGGCACACGTGGATACTGAAGTCCCGGCCAGAGACCTTCTTTGACAAGCACGTCGCTGTGGCAAATACCGCACGCCTCAACTTTCACGCGGACTTGCCCAGCGTCCGGCTCAGCGATATCGCGCTCTCTCAACTCCCAGTCTCCACCCGGTTTGCTTATCTGCGCTGCTTTCATTTTCGTACTCATAAATGTTCCTTTCTTTTGCTGCCCTCGTTTCGGCAATCGCGAGCCTTCGAACACCATCATATGCCGGTCATTCGTCCATCGTGACATAAAGAGTTGCTGATGCCGAGCGCCTCCGTTTGCTTATCCGTTAAGCCGACCAAATAAGCGTCCACATCGACGACAGCTTTGGCAAAGGCTTCCGGAGCTTCCTGAGGCAGATTGTGCCCGACCGCCCTTGATGATCCGGTGCGCGTGGGAGTACGAGGTGTTCTTTAGGCTTTACGATAAAAAGATTTGTTGTGTACACTGCCTTAACAGTTAGCCATGCCCGCTTGGCTCAGCAATTGGGCGCATTCGTCCAAATCGCTAAACTAAAAGAATTATCGGATCGCTGAAAATGCGTTGGGGACTTTTCGGGGACGTCATCTGTTTTCAAGATTGCACATATTATTAACACGGGCTCGATAGCCCATGGTGAGAGGCATACAAGCAAAGCCGCTTGCTGAAAACAACGTGCAATGAGCATCAACCGCATTCTATCGGAGCTACTGCTAATGGCGACCCGAGGGATCATCGAAACTAGCCCAAGATTTCTGATCTAAAGTTCTTGCAAAACTGTAAGACTTCAACTATCTTCTAGCACATTCATAACGGTTATTTCCGTTGATAGACCGGTATTAGAATTCCCCCAAGCTCGCTGTAGACGCCTCACGCACGCTAGAAGCACGACGTAGAGTGCAGAGCCATTCGAGTGACGGAGTATTTGAATCAGGACGAGGGTTCTTATCTCTGAGTTGAAAAGCTAGAAGGCAATCATCAGCACGTACAGGTAGCTAAACATCTTTCACGTAAGTTGAAGAGTACCTACGACTGGAGGTGGCCCCTTTGCCTGAGCAAAAGGACAGAACGAATGCTTTGTCAGTCGTCATCTGGGCGCTCCTTGCCCTACTGATACTCGTAATCTTCGTCGCGATTTTTCCTGGCTTTCCGAATTCACCGCCGGTGCGGGCGCAGTCGATCACCGGGCCGACTTCCCAGGCGCAGTCCACCGAACCCAACACCTACGCGCAGTCCACCCAGACAGTTGTTCGGAAAACCACGGTCGGCGATAAGTGTGTTTCGTGCCACCGGCCTTATGTGAATTCCTTCGGTCTCGAAGTTCACGGCAAAACTGCGAAATTCTTGAACGACTCGCGCGCAACGACGTGCGAAGCCTGCCACGGCAATGGCGAAAAACACATTCAAAACAGAGAAAAGCGAATCGCAGCCGAGGACATAGATAATCCCACTGAACTGAAGAACCCAGAGGAGAGAAGAAGGGCAAACGCAGCGTGCCTTCAATGTCACTCTGGCGATCGTGGTCATTTTAACTGGCAAGGCGGCCAGCACGACCGAAGCGACATGAGTTGTATGTCGTGCCACAACGTGCACCACACCAAATTCGCCCAGTGGGCATTGGCCTCGCGCGATCGAGCCATAGTGGATGGGCCGACATTCGATTCGATGGAGATGAAATTCCCCGAGAAGATGTTGGCCACCTTTACTGTAGAAGAAACCTGTCTCCGCTGCCACACCGAACAGCGGAAAGCTCTGTTCCAACGCTCCACCCATCTGTTCCGCACCGAGCTTCGTAACATGAAGGTCGGCTGCACTTCCTGCCACAATCCTCATGGCGGTGAGGGCGGGAAGATGCTCGTGAATCATACCGTCAATAATGTGTGTTACACCTGCCATGCCGAAAAACGGGGTCCGTTTCTCTGGGACCATCCGCCGGTCCGCGAGGATTGCATGAACTGTCATGCGCCGCATGGTTCGAACAATAACAAGCTTCTGACTGCTCGCGTTGGTCTGTTATGCCAGCAGTGCCATATTCATATGTTGCCGCGCCACTCGACCACCGCCGGAAAACCTCTGGACATTTGGTCCATAAATCGCGGCTGTGCCAATTGCCATTCCCAGGTCCATGGCTCGAATCATCCTGGTGGTAGAACCTTTGGACGCTAGGAGGAGCAGATGAGAATCCAACCAGACAGACTCAAACTGATTCTTCGCGCCGAGTTCGTTTTCATCGCGTGCGTGATCTCGGCGCTCCTGTCCACGCCTCACGCCTGGGGCCAGACGCCGGAGAAGGACAAGACAAAACCAAAGACAGAAACTCCCAAGGTCTACGCAACGATCGAAGTCGGCGCCCAGGTTCGTGACGTCCACGGAGATCATCCCGCTAAGTTCCAGGAAGTGCGAGATGTTCCAAAAGGGTTCTTTATCCAGAAATTGAGGCTGGATTACAATTCAGCCGATTCTCCCTACTTTCTTTCAGCGAGAGGATTGGAGATTCTCCAGCGTGACCAGCGTTTCACGGTGGACGCGGGGAGGTTTGGAAAATATCGAACACAATTTATGTGGGACCAGATCCCTCATTCCTTCGGCACCGGAAGATCCTTCCTGGTGAACACTGCGCCCGGGTTGTATCAAGTCAGCCCTACGCTGCGAGCGCGCCTGCAGGCCCTCACAACCCCGGAAGCGCGCATACTTCCGAACTCCGTATTGTCTGACACCGTTCGCCAGGAGCTGCTGACTGCGCCCGTCACCGATGTGCGGCTCCGCCGAGATCAAGCTCTATTCAGGCAGAGTTACCAGCTCTCGGATAAGATCGAGTTACACGCCCAGGTTAGCTGGCTGCGCAATCGCGGGACGCGCCCCATGTCCGCAGGCACATTCGTCCGGCGACCCGTTCCGGGGAACGGCCTCGCAGATATCGGAGGCGCCTGGGAGGGGATCGGACAAGAGTTTCTGGAGCCCATCGAGCATCGGACGACCGATCTCAACGTAGGAGCGCAGTTTCGCGGCAAACGATGGAGTGCCGGCGTTGACTACGATCTTTCGCTCTTTCGCAACCGTATCGGGTCAGTGATCTTCGAAAACCCTTTTCGCGTGACTGACGAGGAGGGATGTCTTCCTAATCCGGCGAATCCGCTCGCCCCAACATGCGGCGCTTCCAACAGATTTCGGATGGTTCGGTGGCAGACCGACCTGCCTCCAAACAACGATTCTCACACCGTCACTTTTTGGGCCAAACTGGACCTGACGTCGCAAACTCAAATGCGCGGCCTTTTCTCGCTGGCCTACTGGACACAGAATGACGATTTCGTCCCCTGGACACTTAACACAGCCATCGTGCCCAGGCACTGGGACGCGGCCTCTCCGGTCACAAATCCCACTGACGTAAGTCAGCTTCCGGCGCGTAGTCTGAACGGGAAAATGCGAAACATCAACCAGGAGTATGCCCTGGTGAACCGCAGTAAAAACTTCCGCTTCCAGGCTCAGTACCGTTCGCAGTCCCTGGACACTCAAACAAGCCCCATTTTCTTCCCGGGATATGCCGCGTTCGGCGATTCGACGTGGCGCGCGCCGGCGACAGATTTCTACAACTTGCCCATCGAGAACCTCGATTGGGATTTTAGACACCAGAATGTTGAAGCCGGCTTTCAATGGGATGTTCTGACGCAAGAGCGCATGGCCGATGGCCAAACTTCCGCGGCCAGCCGCATGAGAAAGGTGAATCTGACCTGGAAGATGGATTATGAGTGGGAGATCTGGAACCGCAAGTTTCGGGATGTGAACCGTAACAATGACCACAGCATTAGAGGCAGGCTGGATTTTGGTGTCAATCTTTCAGGAGGTGGAACAAACGGTGGCGCAACCAAAGACGTTGAGCCAAAACCCCTCACGACCCTCCAACTTAAAGCAGACTACCGTTACTCGAACCGACGCGTGCAGGCGTACAACACTCAGCCATTGTCCTTTAATGCTAATTTGGCCGGTTCTCCCCCGGGTGGTGTCACATCGGGGTGGGAAATCACGCGATTCACGGTAATGAACGTAGGCGTCCCGATGGAATTCAATCTTCTGCGCCGGTATGACGAGTCGGATCGAACCCAAAACGACGGAAGTCTTTCGCTAGAGTTGTTGAAGGGTCCGAGAACGAATTTCTCAGCTTCTTATCGCTACCTGGGGGACGAGTACAACAAGAGTCTTTACGGGCTTCTCTTCAATCGCTCCTCGTTTGTCGATGCCGAGTTCTCGCACGCATTCGAGAACGGAAGTTTCTTTTATGCCAACTATTCACGAGAGACGAACCGCTTTGCGTATCGGGACCTTGCGCATCTCCTGCCCAACCCGCCCGCTCCCCCAGGCACTATCGTTCAGGGCACTCTTTCTCAATACCCGATCGCCAATACCTGGGAGCGCACCAGCCGAAGCAGCCTGGACAGTTTTCAATTCGGCATCAACGCAGCGCCCCAGGAAGGAAAGTGGCAGTTTGATCTTTCTTATGCGCTTTCCTTTGCCCGCGACCGAATCAGTACCGTAAACCCTTTCACCGTTCGCCCAGATTCGGTCCTTCATGCGGGGGTGAATCCCTATCCCGATACCGTGATACGGCGCCAGGATGTGAATATCGCGATTACGCGCCGCATAAACGAGAGTTTCGAGATAGGCGGACGTTATTGGTATGAACCATACAAGCAGGATGACTTCGCCTTCAACGTTCTCCAGCCCTACGCGCATGGAAGTCTCACCAGCGAGACTCCGAAATATCTTTTCCAGGATGCGCGTTATGGTAGTTATCACGCGAACGTAGCGACCGTTTTTGTGCGCTACACGTTCTGACAAAGTCGGTTTGATTAAGCCGACCCAACGGCAAGAGAGCCTCCTCGGCAACCCTTCAGTCTGCCGCCAGTGAACTGGCCTCACAGCTTTGGCGGATTGATTCGAGCGATCCACTAGACCAAAATAGGAATCGTTATGCCCCGCGAAATCACACATCACGGCAAAATTCTCGAAGCCATCGGTAACAGCGGCATCATTTCTGAGTTAGTTGAGACACACGAAGGCCATCTCGAATACGAGTTGGACGTCGAACTAGTTGTTTACGGGCGTGACTATGCCGGTAAGAAGGTCGGCCCCTATGCGCATCTGTTTATCTATGAGCCCGGCGAAGAGATCATCCATCAGGGTCAATGGAGAGGCAACACCTTTTACGTTCTGGTTGATGGCCGGCTTGACGTCTACGTTAAGGATGAACATGGGGTAAGCAGCAAGCGCGGCGAGATTCAACCCCAAAATAGTTTCGGCGAGATGTCTTTGCTCTCCGGACAACCGACCAACGCTACTGTGATTGTATCGCCTGAACGGGAAGCGAAGGTCCTCGAAATCCAACGCCCAGCGCTGCGCCTACTCCGAAGGTTCAAGCAGTTCGGTCACCGGCTCGAAGAGGATTATCGTGGGCACGGCCTCGACCGCACGCTTTTAGAGGTGCAAGAGGCCACCCAAAACTCTTTTAGTTCTGAGTTGCTTGAAAAGTTTACGGCTGCTGCCCGGTTCACGGTCTACGCCAAAGACCACATCCTTTTTCAGGAAGGAGATCCGATTGACAAGCTCATTTTCATTAACAGCGGCTGGGTGCGGCGTGTGCGTGACCTTGCGTCGAGTCCGACTCGGATGCAAAACGTCGCTTCCGGTCCACTGATAGCCGACATGGTGACGGAATTGAGTCAGGAGGTGGGCTTGGATTTCCTGGGCGCGGGTAACTGGCTCGGGCTTGACGCTATCTTTCGCAAAGCGGAAACCGGATGGAGTTATACGACGACAATAATGGCCCGCACGGAGGTGTTGGAAATTGCTATCTCGGATCTCCGATCCAATCCTGAGCTAGTCACTATGATAGCGGACCATTTTCCGCAATTCTCAGAAGTCGATGATAAACCGCCGGAACCGCCGTTAGATAAGAGAAGCATCGCGGCTACCGGAAAAGAGATAGCCACCGGGATTGTCGATGGCACAAACCTGCTGGTTATGGATATGGATCTATGTATTCGTTGCGGCAATTGCTCGCTGGCATGTCATAAGGTGCACGGGCAATCAAGGCTCATGCGACACGGTATCCATATTGCCCGCCCGGTCAAACCAAAAGGACGCTCAATACAACATTTGTTGATGCCATCGGTGTGCCTGCATTGCCAGGACCCTGAATGTCTGACTGGATGTCCGACGGGCGCCATCGCGCGTCTTCCCAAAGGGCAGATCGACATTCATCGGGACACATGTATTGGCTGTGGCGACTGCGCAACGCAATGTCCATACAACGCCATCTCGATGGTCCCGAAGAAGTCGCCCGTAGTCCCCTCGTTAGGATTTCTCGGCACCCTCAAAAGCTGGCTCAGTTTGGCTCCTCGAGCGAAACCTCCCGAAGTCACAGCAACGCAGGATTTGCTGGCGATAAAGTGTAACCTGTGCGAAAACACATCGCTCAATCCGAAGGGAACAAAAAAGAAGCCGGCGTACTCATGTCAGGAAAACTGCCCAACGGGCGCACTCGTGCGCGTCAACCCTCGCGAGTACTTCAGCGAAGCAAAGAATGCCATCGGAATTGTTTTCAAAGACCGGACACACGCAATTGGACGCAACATACACAAGCGCGACACCCCTGCGTTGATCCTTCATGCAATCGGCGCGTTCGTAATCATCACCATAGCGTCCTGGGCGTTGTGGGCGGCGCGCCGGTATGGGCTGGATGGACATTTCGCGGGGACCTGGCTGACTGTGCGCTGGAGTACGGGTTTGATCGGCCTACTCAGTATCCTCGCTGTTGTCAGCTACCCGGCACGCAAACAATTTTACACTCGGCGAGTTGGTCCACTTCGTTACTGGAAGTTGGCACATGTCTATCTGGGACTGACCGCAGGTATTGTGCTCCTAATACACGGTGGGCGTGACTCGGGCGGCCTGCTGACGTCACTGTTGATGGTCTCGTTCGATGTGACAATCGTAGCGGGACTCTTCGGAATCAGTTGCTACTTCATTGTGCCCCGGATTATGACAAGTATTGAGGGAGATCCCCTGCTAATCGAAGATCTGCGTGATCGCCGTCAGGAGTTACGCGAAACACTCGCTTTGATTGATACCAGCGATCCTGAGCTGCGCCATCTGATCAAGGTAAAAATGCGCAAGCGCTTCTTCTCGTTCCGTTATCTCTTAAGACAATACATTCGGCGCGAAGAACTGACCAGAACACTGGCCGAGGCGCGCGAGGAATTTAGCGAGGATGCCAAGGCCTTGAGCGATCCGAAGGCGCGCCGCTCGTTGATGGAGGCAGTTGAAGCAACTGCCACCCTTCGCCGTGTCGACTCGCTCATCTACCTCCATCAACTGCTCAAACTCTGGCTGGCGCCGCACGTCGTGTCAGCGTCAATCATGCTGGCACTGTTGTCCTTGCATATCATTCAGGTGGTGCTGTTCACTGTCCGGTAACTGATATGAGTGCGGTAAACCAAACCACCTTCATCATCGCGCGCGAAGACAACGCGCAAGAGCCGAAGACTATCGTCAGGCAGGGATTGCGGATTGGGCGGGCACCCGATTCCGACATCTGGCTCAATCATCCGACGGTCTCTCGGCTTCATGCCGGCGTAAATGAGATTGGAGGGTATTTCTACATTGTTAACCTTAGCGCATCGAGCGCGACGGCGCTAAACGGCCGGATTATTCCTTTCAATGAAGCAGCGGCGCTGACCGCCGGCGATGAAATCCAAATCGGTCCCTACTTTCTCAACATCGAGGAGACTGATGCGACTCTCAGGATCAGAATTGTGGTTCAGTTTGCACTAGCAGTGGGCGAACGAGAACCACGCCACAAAGCGGAGGCCTATAAGAAACAATTAGCTACGCCGGGTCGAATCGCTCCCACGTCTGAAATTTCCAGTTCGCTCAAGATATGGTGGGATGACAAGCGCACGCGGGAAAGGGCAGGCCGCCTGTCGCCTTTACATCCGCAAACCCCTCCCCGTGTCGGCAAGATTCGATTTAATTGGAAGCCCACGCGAGATCTCGTTCGCCCTTGGCCTTTCGCAATTTTTATCTGGGCTGTCATCGTTATTGGAACGCTTTCAGCGGTTGCAGCGGTCAAATACAAGATCGCATTCGCTCCCGAGCCAATCTCCGCCCCTCATACGGCGACAACTTTCACGTTGATACCGGCAATTGCGAAACAAACTAATGCCGGTTCCTGCACTTCCTGCCACGCTCTCGGAATCAGCGTGGCAAACAAGGCAAAGATGAGCGCAAACTGTGCTGCTTGTCATCAGACCGAAGCTTTTGCGCCAACTATCATTCGGGCGCATCGCGAAGCGGGCCTCACCTGCGTCACTTGTCATGAAGAACATCGAGGAAAGGGTTTCAAGCCAATGAACACTGCGCTGGAGTCCTGCGCGAAATGCCATAACGACGACAACAAGAATCATTACAACGGCAAGGCCGTTCACACTCCTCACGGAGGAACTTTCGGTTATCCGGTGGTTAATGGAGTTTGGGTCTGGAAGGGTTTGGACGCAGAGGAATTGGAAGCGAAGCCTGAAATAGCGGCTCTGTTGAAAAATAACCGGGCCAATCCAAACGACGTGCAGGAGTGGCGCAACGCGCAATTCCACCTTATCCACGTCCAGCGCGTTCGCGTTGTCCCCGGCGTTAAAGGATTTGAGGATCCGGACACCGGGGATCAAGTATTGTCGTGCAGTAGTTGTCACGAGTCTCGTTACACGGGGGTCAACATCAATCGAACATCTCCACGCCGCACCTGCGAGCGATGTCACAACGCCCAATTCTTCGAAGGACCGTCAGCCGCTACAAGATTCGAAGCGCCGAGTTGCACGTCCTGTCATGTCCAGCACATCAAGGACACGCACTGGGCATCTTCTCTGCGTATAGCTGAAGTAAAAATGCCCGCGGGGCCCGAGACTGTGAAGTAGGGTTAGCGCAAATGAAAAAGTCGCAACTACTCATCATCCTGACCCTGCTGGCGCTGTTGGTGACGATCAATCAGCTCTTCACAGAGGCTTCTTCATTAAGAAGATATCTGGGCGGCCTACCCTGGTACGGATGGGCTGGTATCAGCGTTTTCCTCGCCCTCGCCGGAATAGTGTTTGCGCTTCGCGATGCGCACCGAGCGCGCCGACTGCTTGAAGAGCCAATTGAAAAACACTTTGACCAAAAGGTGCAAAGGGTTCAGCTATCGAAGGAATTACTGAAAAAGTACGACCGCGATGGACCGGACTATCCGCATCCGGTAGTAATCGCGGATCAATGTATCGGCTGCCAGGCGTGCGTTGACGCCTGTCCTCATAATGTATTGGCTATGGTCGGCAGGATCGCCGCCGCTGTGAGGCGCGCCGACTGCATGGAAGATACGGCCTGCCAAGTGGCCTGTCCGGTCGATGCCTGCATAGTTGTAAACACGACTAAGATCATCAAACCTCGGCCTGTTCCCAAACGCGACAAGAAAACCTTTATGACGAACGTACCCGGCTGTTACCTCATCGGCGACGTCTCCGGCACTCCTTTGATAAAAAACGCCGCCAACGAGGGTGCGGATGTCATCAAGCAAATTGCGCAAGAGCTACAGAGTGTCACCCCCGAACCGAAGGCCGAATTTGATGTCGCCATAATCGGCATAGGGCCGGCAGGATTGTCCGCAGCGGTTGTAGCCAGGCAACAGAATCTGAAATACATCGGCATCGAGCAAGACAAAGTGCTCTCGACCATTGACGCCTACCCGAAGGAGAAGTACATCTTCTTTAGTCCGAAAAAGATGGAACCGCGCGGCGCCATCGCGATAGCGGGTGCAGGTGATCAGCGCGAGAATATTCTCGAATCGTGGCTCCTGACGATGAGAAATAGCGGAGTAACGATTAATGAAGGAGAGAGATGCAACGCTGTCGAACGCGCCGATGACGGTGACTACTTTGCCGTCCAAACTGAAAGGAGAGATAAGCCGGAGCCATTCACCTATAAGGCGCGCCGTGTCGTCCTTGCCCTCGGCAATCGTGGTGCGCCGATGAAGCTCAGAGTGCCGGGCGAGGAGATTAAGATCTCGCGCAACGGCCGGACCGAAGACAAAGTTATGTATATGCTGTCTAAGCCGGATGACTTCAAACGGAGGAAGATGCTGGTCGTCGGCGGTGGCAACTCAGCAGTGGAGGCCTCGGTAGACCTGGTCGCTCGGCGTCACCTGGATCAAATCGCGTTTCGACCACCCGAAGAGATTAACGAGGTCACTCTGGTTGTCCGTAGCGGGTTTACGAATGACATAAAATTCGGTAACAAGCTAAAACTCTACCATTGCATCGACGAAGGCAAGATTAAGGTCCACTGGGACACGGGCGTCAAAGAAGTTCGCGACGGTGAAGTGGTTTTGATGGACAGGGACACACAAGAGGTGAAGGCCACAGTCGCGAACGACTATGTCCTGGCGTTAATCGGCGCCGACCGCCCCACGAACTTTTTGAAATCAATCGGAATCACAATCCCCGAAAGTTAGTGACGCTGGTGGAGATCCCAGAATTACAGGCTAAGTCTTCTTCACATGACAATCGGCGCATCCTTGCGGGCCCTTTAGCTTTGGATCTCTTTTCGTGGCAGCCATATGGCACGAGATGCATTTAACATGATAAGCGACGCGGTTGGTCAAAATTGCTTCTCCCTTAGCATCCTCTGGTTCGCTCCCCTTAACATACTTGACCCTCTTAGGAGACCCCTCCTCAGCCTGAAAGTGGCAATGCCGACACGAATTCACAGCCTGCGCGCCTGGGGTTTCTAATAGCTTGGCCGTGAGCACCGCACTCCGCTCGGATTTGGTGAGGTAAGGGTGTTCAGCTACCGGCATTGGCTGTTCAGTGTGATGACAGTAAACGCAAGCGGTCGGAGTCTTGCCATCAAGCGTATGCAGCGGGTCCGTATTGTGTTTTGTGTGATCGAAGGCAGCTTCGGGCTTAAGCTCGAGATAGATAGGATCTTTACTGTCTTTCGAGAAGATAATCGGTTTATCCGGTTGCGTCGCGCTTGATTCGGGAATCGTCTTTCCAGCCGTGTCCACAGCGTGCGGCGGATTCTGGCCATCAAACGAAGATACTGTGCTGTAGCCAACAGCGATTGAGAGACAGCCAAGCGCTATGACAAGAAGAAAGAGAGATCTTGTTTTCATCCGATTTGCCCTCCCCAAAAGTGGCCTCGACGATATCCAACTGGGGGAAAGTTTCAATCTATACGCATGAAGTTTCGACGGCTCATTCTGTAACTTTCATCCGCGCCGCGAATATAGTAAGCGCGACCAACTGTTGTCAAACATTTTGGCGCACGATCCAGTAACCTCAATCTGCATTGCTGTCTTAGGATTTGAATGTCGGGCCTTTGTGGCAGCGCTTGCAATTAACAAACTCGGGCTTCCCATCCCCGAAAGCGCGTTGACCATTGTGACAAGTCAGGCAACTCCTCGCGCGAGCATTGAACCGATGTAGCGCAGGCGCGATAGAGCTAACCTGTCTCGCTTGTGGCAATCCACGGCCCAGCACGTTGTGGCAACTCTCACAACTCAAACGCTCGCGCGAGCCATGCTCTGCATGACTGAAACCTACACGATAAGAGCGAGTTGCGGTCGAAGTCGGCGAGTAACGCCCCAGACGGCTCTCGTGGCATGAACCACACGAAGAAAAATTACTCGCCTGCTTTCCCTGAGCATGACAGTCATAACAGACTCGGTGAGCATCAAGACGCGCTGGAATGCTCTCAGCAACACCGCCGCGCGCAAGACTATGGCAGAAGGCACAACCTCTTTCAGGTCGGGCGGATTCAATTCCTTGCAAATGCTGCGCGTGATCGAACTTCGCATCAAAGCTGAGCAGCCGCGAAAAGCTCTTAGGAGGCGCCTTTGATGAGCTAAGATCCGTCTCGTTATGGCAGATCGTGCAAATTGGATTGCTGGTCGAAGAACTGTTAGCCGCAGTGAACTGGACCAGATGGCATCCCGTACAGTCTTTATGTTTGGGGAAGCTCGGTTCCAGGGCGCCGTTTGCACGATGACAGGACGCGCAATTCTTCGGCCCCATCAGAGCAGCATGTTCTCCGGGACTTGAGTGCAAGAATTTGGAATAATCCGGCGCGGATGGAAACGGGGTTGATTTCAAAGAATCGAGGAGTACGCTGGTTTTGAATTGATTCGATATTGCGGTTGCACGTATGTCATCAAAGATTGGAAGTAGAGCACAAATCGATAAGAGGATTCCCGCGGCTAGAATGAGCTGACGCTTTCTCACGCCTGCCATGAGCAGAGGAGTGACCGTAGCGTACTTCTTTCTGAGGCGCGCCTCTCTCATTCTTTGCATCGCTCGCCGACCTTAGGAAAATCTCCCGTCAGGTACTTATCTTCGTCCAATCTATAATGGCTACATGGCGGCGGAGCACTGCCGATTAGGGTCGTGTGGCAACCGCTGCAGGTATTCTTGCCTTCTTTGGACGCGGGATCATTGTTTCTTACTTGTTTACTATCTTCGTCTTCAGCTTCCATCTCCGCGAAAATCTTCGGCTTTTCACTCTTGTGACATTTAAGGCAGGACACAATCGATACGTCCCCTATATTAAGAGTCGTTGTCTCTACGATGTTCGCGTGACAACTTGTGCAACTTGCAACGTGCTCCTTTCTCTCGTGCCGAAACTTGAGTGAGACGCGCCTGGGCCAGTCGTGCGGCCAGTCCTTGAACCACGGCGCCCTGATTGGCAAGAGCAAGAAGCTTTTCTTTTGCGCAAAATCCTTCTGCGTGAGATGACACCCGCTGCAGTTGTTCTTGCTGGGCTTCTTTGCCTCGTCAGTTGTTTGCCAGTGACAGCCAAAACAGGAGGAGTGGGCTGAAGGAGGACGGTTAGGCAAATCCGGAGAGATCTTAAACGTTCCCGCCGCTGGAGTAAGAGTTTTTTCATCGCCGCCAATCAAAAACGCTACAGGTGTCCGTTCGTCCGTGTGGTGGCAATCTGTACAACCTACTTGCTTCAAATCGGCTACTTTCGTCAGATCGCTGATCACCTGGCGATGCTTCTCGTGTGGGAAATAACCCGGAAGCTGCCTGAACGTAAGATTGATCTGTTCTGGGAACGGACTGACTTCACGCACGGTCAGGCGCGGGCTTGAGCGCGTGTGACAGACTGTGCAGATAGTGGGAGCCGCGCCACTGAAGAACTGTGGCGGCGTTTCGCGGTGACATTCGAGGCACGAGTTGTGATAAGGGTAACCCTTGATGCTTGGCTTCGTCGTGGCAGCTATTTCATCGGGAGCTTCACGCAAAGGGATCGTGTGACATTCCGAGCAAATCAGCTTTGTCTTGGGCTCACGATGGGTTTCATGCTTGAAGTTGGAATCGAGGAGCGGCTTTCTCGTTTGAGTGTTGGCTTTCGGACGGGTCTTCCTTTGGGGACCGTGCGCCTGGGCTTCTACCAACTGGGTCGAGGACAACTGGTGCGAGGAGAAAAGAATAATCGCGAGTGTGCCGAGGATTGCGAGAGCAATCAGACGGCCTCCGATTTTGCCGTTGCAAGGTTCGCTCTGACTCAACCGCGTTGTCCTTTCTCTGGAACGCGCGATTTGATCGTGATGACGGTGATACCTTACTAATCTCGGTTAGTTCTTTCAAGCTTTCTGTTTAGATGAATTATCCCTGTCCAGTCAGAACGTGAAATCGCGAGTCAGTTTGATCTGAAGGCTATATGAAGGCCGTTCAAGTCCCCCGCCAGTACTCTGATTGTAGATGATGAAGAAATCACTGTTGGGCCTGTAGATGTAGCGAAGCCGCACGTTGATAACAGAGAGGCGAGCCGCAGAGTTCAGTTGGATTAGCGCGGACGTGAGCAGCTTGCGTGAGAAATTGTAGTTTAATCTGCCGGCAAAAAGACTCGTGGTGAAGTTTCCCTCAGGCAAACGCACTTTGTTGTAACTCTCAGTTAGACCGACGAGCACGTGAGGGTTTGGCCTCCAGGTTATTCCTCCTGAAGTTTCGTATCTCTTGCCGTTGTAGAAATCTCCCCATTTCTCTCGCACATTCAAAACGATAGGCTTGCTTTGGTCACTCGTAAACGACACCTGTGGGCGGTTGAAGTGATAAGTGCCTCTCGGAATGGTAATTCCCGGACGAATCTGAAACGGTTCCGTAAGCACGTCCGTTACGTCTTCGATGGGACGAAAGAAAAAGTCTGACGAGTTCTTGAATTGCGTGTCCCAGGATAGCTCGATTTGCTTTGTTGATAGTTTGCCCGCGCGATCCGTGTAGTATTCAATCTGCGTCTCAAACTCCATCTGCTGCACGTGCGGAATAAACTTCGGCCTTGGCTTGTAAGCAAATTGTCCAAAGTATTGATGAATAGCGTTGCGTTCGATGAACCCAACTTCGGGATTAAACTTGGCACCCACGTCTTCATAGACAGTGATGAAGCGATAGAGATCGTTTTCAAAGATTGATTCAAGACGCGATGAGCCGGCGCTGGAGCGAATGCCGGTCGTCGCTGAGCCCATCCAGAACGCCTTTACCTTGTAGTGGTCGGTAAGATTGAATTCAGCATCTGCGCCACCTACGCGATTGTAGCTTGCGCTGCCTACGTTGGTGGCGCCCTGACGATTGACGAGGATCGCCCCTATATATGATCGTTTGAGAATGTCACGCTTCACCCGGAGAACTGAGAAATGTTGACGCGGAATGCCGAGACCTGTCGAAGTCTCTCCCAGCTTGCGCGTTTGCACCTGTAGGAATCCGATGTTGTAGGGACCGACTTTGCCCGTGACTTTCACACCGTAATCGATCGGCACGGGCTGGCCTCGATCCGTCAGACCAATGCGCCGCGTGAAGAAAGCCTGGTTTTCGCCCTGCCTGCCAAAGAGGAAGATGCCAGCGTTCTCAAGAAAGAAATCGCGCTTCTCGGGAAAGAATACGGAGAATCGCGAGAGGTTGACGATCTGATCGTCTACTTCGGCTTGGCCAAAGTCAGGATTGACGGTGAATTCGGCCGTCAGCGATGGGGTAATCCCAAGCTTTGCGACTTCGATTCCAAAATTGCCGCGCACACCGGCATCTAATCCGTTCTTGCCGATTAGCGGTACACCCTCGCGCCACTCGCCAGAAGCGTAAGGCTTAATCTCGCGTAGCCGCCGACGGCGAATCTCTTCCACTCCGCTCAACTCGCCTGCCTGGGAAATACGTTCGAGGCCGAACGACCGCTGCCAACTAGTCCAAAGGTTCTCTTCATTCTTGCGACGAATCATGCGGGATATATTGAAACCCCACGATTCAATACCTTCTTTGAAGCGAAGCGTAGTTAGTGGAATCTCGATTTCGACCGTGTAGCCTTTGTCATCGATTCGACCAGCGGAGATCCACGAGCCATTCCAGGTAACGTTGATGTCCCGACCCTCATCAGTGATGAGAGCGTCTTGTTGTGTGCCGAGCGGATTGACTATGAAACGAAAGGCATTGCGGCGATCGTGATAAGTGTCGAGCACGATTGCGATAGTATCATCATTGGAAAAGTCGGCATCACGTACGAGTTCGCGAGCATTGATGTGTGCGGCGTCGGAGTCGAGCGCACGAATACCGACGTAGATGTTCTTATTGTCAAAAAGCACGCGCACCTCGGTGCCTTCGGAAGCAGCAGCGCCCTCAGTGGGCTGTTGCTGAAGGAAATCAGTCGCCGGTTGGGCCAATAACCAAGCGGGTTCATCGAGAAGACCATCAATCTTGATTACATCAGTAACACGCCCGGCCTGAATTCGTCGCCCTCCGGTTTTCTTTTGCGGTATTTGGGCGGGCGTAGCCGACAAGGACTGCGTTTTATCGCTGGCCTGCTGAGCTTGGGCGGCGATGGCGAGCAGAGTAATGCTGAGCGCAAGCATCAGCGCCCGGAAGCGTTTCAATCTATTATCGAAACGCCTCGATGCTGTTGTCATAGCTGCTTATCAGAAGGTAGCGCTATTCTGAGAATGGGTTTCCCACCAACGTTTTGTAGCGGGAAGTAGACGCGATGCGTGCGGCTATCAACGGCAACGCTGTGGGCATTGGGAGCAAAGAATCCTTGACCAACTTTCTCCAGGTTGCGGCCACGCTCGTCGAAGATCGTTATGATGCCGCTCTCAGCGGAAATGTAAAGACGACCAAACGCCTTATCAAGAGCGAGCACGTCCGGATCTGCGCCAACCGAGTAAATCGCGGTCATTTTCTTCGCTTCAAGATCAAAGACCGCTAACTTCGCATTGCCTTCGCACGCAACGAATGCCAACCGGTGTTCACTGTCGATAAGGAGACCGTGGCTTTCACTGCAACCAGGCAGAGGATGACGACCGATTACCTGATCCTTGTTCGGATCGATCTCCGCCAGCTCATTCTGACCATGCACGGTTACAAAGATATGTTCCGAGACTGAGTCATACTGCGTGTTTCCCGCGCCTCCGCCAAGGGCAATCGTCGTTACTACCTGATTGGTTTTGGCGTCGATCACTGTGTCCGTCTTACCGTGCAGATCTGAGACGTAAATCTTGTTGGCCTTACTTGCGTAAGCAACACCGTCCGGGTAATCGCCGGCAGGCACGCGCGCGACAATCGTGAGGTTCTGATCGTCGATGACCGCTAATTCGTTTGTGCCTGTTGCGGAAGCATAAACACGATGAAGCTCGGGCACGGCCAGCACTCCATGAACGCGCCTCAAATCCTTCACATCACCGACAATCGTCTGTTTGTTGACATCAAACACGGTCATCAAATCAGAACCTAAGTGCGCGATGTAAAGCCTGCCGTTGTCGCTGTCGAGACTTTGATAATCGAGGCGCGTCGTGCCGCCGGTCAGTGGCACATCGCTCAGAGTCCGCAAGGGAAGGTTAGCCGGGAGCGCAGCCGCACTATCACCATCTGTCTTTGATACCGAGGCCGAAGGTGATGCTGAGGCGGCATCCGATTGTCTTGGGCCTTGTTGTGCTGAACAAGCGAGAACGAACATTGCCACGCCTGTGATTGGTAGAAACCATCTTGACGACGATGAACTCAATGATCCTTCTCTTCGATTCGGCACGCTTTGGATTACTTGATTCATAATCGCATATTCCTTCACTTGCTGAACGCGGTAACGGTCGTTACAATCTAATTCCCCTGTTACTTCTGCGTCAATGGCTAAGAACTCGGCACAAAAGCTGGAGTGGATTCTACTGATCCATCAATTGCCGCCCAAGCCCACAAACCTGCGCGTGCGCATTTGGCGCAAGCTGCAGAAGCTGGGCGCGGTAGCAATCAAGAACTCTGTCTATGTGCTTCCGGCCAACGAAAAAACTCACGAAGATTTTCAGTGGTTGAAGCAGGAGATCGAATCTGCGGGTGGCGAAGCTACCGTCTTTCAAGCCGCATCCGTCGAAGGCGCGACTGACGAAGAAATCAGAGCGGCTTTTCGCAAAGCGCGTGATGAGGAATTTGCCGTCATTGCGGCAGAACTCGACGGACTGTCTGGCGCGGTCAGTCAACAGACTCGGGGAAAGCATCTCTCCGTCGGACGACTGGCTAAGCACGAATCCGAATTGGATAAGCTGCACTCGCAACTGGAAAGCATCATCGCTAACGATTTCTTCAACGCCGACAAGCGCACACCTGCGCTCGCTGCTTACGAGCGTTGCCAGAAAGCCATTCGTGCCGCGCACGGTCAGCCCGCGAAGGCGTCACGCTCCCTCAAGGGATCAGGAACGCTGGGCACGGCAAAGTACCAGGGTCGTCGTTGGATGACTCGGCGCAACCTGCACATCGACCGGCTCGCGTCGGCTTGGTTAATCAAACAGTTTATCGACAAACGCCCGCGCTTTTATTTTGTGGCGGAGGGCGAGACCGTAGAAGGCGCGATCGCCTTTGACATGTATGGCGCTGAATTCACGCATCATGGTGAGGATTGCACCTTTGAAACGTTGCTGAAGCGATTCGGCTTGAGCGATAGCAAAGGTCTGCGGGAGATTGCCGAGATTGTTCATGACATAGATCTGAAGGATGACAAGTTCCACCGGCTTGAAGCTGCGGGCCTTAACGCGGTGGTGAACGCTTTGAGCGCAGCGTTGCGAAACGATCGCAAGTTGCTGCAACAAACGGGCGTCATCTTTGACGGTCTCCACTCATTATTGAGTGCGACAGAACCGCTAAGGCAAAGCACAAAATCAAAGCGGACCAAGCCCTCCAGAAAGAAGTGAATCGTAGCGAGATGGAAGAGTAATCAAGTGGCCGAGATTAAGAGTAAGGAGAGAGCAGCCGATGATGGTCATCAGATGCCTTCGTGGCGCGAAGTGTTCCTGTACTTTCTTTTTCTCGGCTTCGTGAATGTTGGTGGACCGGTAGCGCAGATCACGATGATGTACAACCACATGGTCGAGCGACGGCGATGGCTTACGGAAGATCGCTTCGTGAAGATCATGTCCTTCTGTCACATGCTGCCTGGTCCCGAAGCACTTCAATTAGCGATCTATGTTGGCTATTTGAAACGCAAGTTATGGGGAGGAATTCTGGCGGGTCTTACCTTCATTCTGCCCGGCGCAATCGTGATGATCATTTTGAGCTGGCTGTACGTTAAGTATGGCAAGCTGCCGCCAGTCAATAACGCCCTCTACGTCCTCAAGCCGGCAGTCCTTGGCATAATCGCCGCCGGCATCATCAAACTCGGGCGGGCGGCGATTCGGAACATCTTTCTCGCACTCCTGCTGGTCGGAGCATTTCTAGGAATGCGTTTCGGGGGAATCAACTTCCTTTTGATTCTGGTCATAGCTGGTGCTTTGAATTTATTGATCGAGGAAGGTTGGCCACGGCTGAAGAAAGGAGCAGTTACCCTTCCGGTCACAATTGGAGCATTCGCGCTATTGCTTCCGTTTATTGATTCGCGCTTGTTCCAGATCGCCTGGTTGTTTCTTAAGACCGGTTTGTTCAGTTTTGGCGGCGCGTATGCATCGCTTGTATTCGTGCAGCGCGGCGCAGTCGCGCAGTATCACTGGCTGACGGATGGTCAATTGCTGGACGGAGTGGCGATGAGCGTGGCGACGCCTGGGCCATTCATGCTGTTCACCACTTTTGCGGGCTATCTCGCTGGTGGAATTTCTGGAGCAGTGCTCGCAACGTTCTTCGTCTTCTTACCGTCGTTCGTCTTTGTCATCGGCGGCACTCACTATATTGAAAAGGTTCGCGACAATCGCAGTATTCAGGCATTCCTTGCGGGCGTCAGCGCCGCAGTAGTTGGCGTGATCGCGGTTGTTTCTCTCGATCTAATTCCCGAAGCAATCGTTGGTTGGCCAAGTCTCGCCATCGCGGTCATTGCTTTTCTGCTGATCGTTTGGTTGAAGCGGGATGTTGCTTTGGTGGCAGTCGGCGCGATGGCCGGCGGAGTTATTTATTCACTTGTACGAGCGTTTACCTAGCCGAATCGGGCACGATCTTAGATGCCAAAGAAGGACATTGGAGGTCCTCAATGAAGTGGGTTACTCGCCAACGAATTCAAGTCAATCGAACTGCAACCTGCTGGCTCATTCAGCGGTTCCTTGACCCTACGCCAGAGTTTGTTTTTGTACCGGCGGAGAATGTGGCTTCAGTTCAGGCGGAGACTGGAGCGACGGGTTTCGACGCTCCGGGCGCGACTTACGCGCACCAGAACGAGCAGGGTTTATGTTCTTTTGCGGCGCTGGTGCGTGAGCGGTTGGCGCATGATTCCGTTCTTTTGGAAATGGCCGACATCGTGCAGGCGGCGGACATCAAAGACGAGTTGGACAACCATCCGGCGGCTCGCGGACTACAGTTGATCAGCCGCGGATTTCCCCTTTTGACGAAGAATGATTATGAGACCGCAGAGCGTGCCGCATTCATTTATGACGCGCTTTACGCAAGCATTAAGCAAGACCAAGCCCCTAAGTAAACAACCAGGAATAAAGGACTAGATTGAGAAGAAAGGCAGGAGTGGAGATGAAAAGAGACAGAAACATGCTGGGTCGGGTATTGGGCCATATATCTCTCGCGCGTAAAACGAGAAGAGTTGTTCTGTGCCTCGTCGCGTTTGCAGTTGCGACCTTGTTTGTATTGGTGGCATGCTCTGCGCCTCAGAACCAGTCGGGACAATCGAACAATCAGCAACAAGCTAGCGCAATAGATTGGAAGCCGGTCGAGCAGGCGTTGGGTAAAGCGGGCTCGATGCAACCGGGAGACGTTTACAAAGTCAGTCTGCCGCGCAGCGATCTAAAGGTCGTCGTAAGCGGCGTCGAACTCAAGCCCGCGCTCGCTCTTGGTTCGTGGGTAGCTTTCAAGAAGACTGGCGATATGACCACTGTGATGGGCGATTTGGTGCTAACCGAAGATGAAGTGACGCCAGTCATGACCAAACTTGAAGAAGGCGGAATCGAACCAACGGCTTTGCACAACCATGTGCTGCATGAAACGCCACGCGTGATGTACATGCACATTCATGCGATGGGTGACGCCGTTAAGATCGCCAAGGCCATCCATGATGCGCTCGCGTTGAGCAAGACTCCTTTTGCTGCGCCCGCTGCCGCTGCTCCGACTCAGGACCTCAGAATTGATACGAAGCAAATCGATCAGATCATGGGGCAGAGCGGAAAAGTAAATGGCGGCGTCTATCAATTCAGCGTACCGCGCGCTGAAAAAATCATGGACAATGACATGGAGGTTCCACCTGCGATGGGCGTAGCACAGGCGATCAATTTTCAGCCGACTGGTGGTGGTAAGGCCGCCATCACGGGAGACTTTGTTTTGATCGCCAGCGAAGTGAATCGAGTGATCAAGGCACTGCGCGATAATGGCATCCAGGTGACTGCAGTGCACAGCCACATGCTCGTCGAATCACCGCGCTTGTTCTTCATGCACTTCTGGGCAAATGACGATGCATTGAAGCTGGCACGGGGCATTCGCGCCGCGCTGGATAAGACCAACTTCGCAAAGGGCTGAGTGGAGTGTGTACGGTTTCGCCGGACTTAGGATCCGTTGGAATGAATGTTTGATTTGCTCTACCACTGGCGCAAGCGGGCAGATCATTTAAGATGCGCACATTCACAGCGAGATTTGCGGTCTTATACCTTCGTCAATGACAAGTCCTTCAGCGAATAGCGCTCAACTGAAATCCTTAAGACCTACCTCCACCCAAAGGTAACAAGGCAGTTTACTTCTAACCAACGCATGAACCGTTGGGGACTTCTTGGGGACTTTTTCGGGAACGACGGGAATACAGGGAACAGAGGGAACGAATTCTGTGTCGGTTAAACCACTGTCCTTTCAGTAACTATCGGTATAGGATAAACTTACGGTAAATGTACGCCCGCTTGGCTCAGCAATAGAGCAATCACCCCTAGATTGCGTGGATAAAGAACTTACGAAACCGCCCCTTGGCCCGTTGCGGACATTGTGCGGACTTTTTCTAGGGAGTATCCAACCTCACTAACTAAAGCACTTACCTATACTAACAAACCGCAATTTAGCAGGATGCAGCAACTTTGGACCCCATACATGTTGCCGTCTCAAACCGACGCTCTACCAGAAGGGCTATATGCAAAAAGATCCTTCTCGCCATTGACCACACCAACTCTTAAACAGGAGCGTCCAAGAAAAAAACACGCTCCCAAATTCACGGTTTTCAGACCTCGAATTTGACTCAAAAATCCGGTCGTAACTCCCGAGCCCCTGCCCCCAGAATCTTCATTCAGCCCTGATCGTTTGATCGTTCACTTCTTCAATCACAACTCACCTATAATCCTAACTATGGCGAAGTACTCCCGTACAAAGATTCTCCGCCTCGAAGTTCAAAAGCGGCTCGCTGCTCTTAACAGAGTCAACCTAAAGCAGATCAGCGATCGGGACGTTGAAAGACAGGTGAGAAGTCTTTTGGGCATTGGGTATGTGACCAGTCCCCTGTACTTGAACAAGCCTACCGTTTACCGGGTCAGAGCAAATCGGAATGTCGAGTGCTTCAATAATGTTCAGGAGTTATGGTATCCGAAGCCCGAATTTGTTTTGCGTCGAGGCCGATGCAATGAAGCTAACACTCCGGTATTGTACTGCGCCGACTCTGACATGACAGCAATCATTGAGATCCGTCCTGAGGTTGGCGATCTGCTAACCGTTCTTGAAATCTCTCTAAGAGATGCGAAGTTGCAGCCACTTGTTATGACGGTCGGGATTCATGAATTTACCGCAAGGAGCAATCCCAAATACGGCGGCACTCCCCCAGACCAAGACGAGGCCCACCAGCTCTTTCTTAAAAGTGAGGGTCTGGTTGAAACAAATCCAATGTTGGATCAATACCTCACTGAAGTTTTCATGCAAGTTGTAGGTGAAGACAACGAGGACGCATACAAGCTAACTGCCGCAATCGCTCGAATAATGTTCGATCAAGACGAATTCTTCTACAAAGATGGAACACCAGCCCCGAAGCCGGATGTCCACGGTTTGGCGTATCCGAGCATAAGAGCGGACAAACTTGGAGCCAACGTCGCGTTTACCACGAGCGCGGCCGACAAACTTTATCAACCAGTATGCGCGACATTAGTCCGAGTGGAGAACAAGGTCGATGATACTCACTACACAGTAGGAATACTGAAGCAGTCCAAATCGATCGCGAAAGACGGCACTATCGAGTGGATGGTTCCTAAGCCGGAGGAAGTCAGACTAACGGCATCCGCGAACTGAACAGCTGGTTGAAACGTTACTTAACCGGCAACATCTCCAATCCCGCACCCTTTATCCACCGTGAAGGGTCGTTGTCATCATCGGCGGATAACGAAAAGGTGATATTGCTGGGTCCGCGTCGTCGTTGAGCGTGATGATGACCGCATCGTCATCTGAGTCGGCATTTCCTTTTTGAAACTCGACATCCGTAATCAAGGCCCCATTTCTTAGGCTAAGCGTAAACGGGTTAGGCCCTCTCGCCGGGAAAGGATCTACCGGAACGAAGCCATAACGCTCTGCGAACTCGTCGTAAGTCATTCGCCCTGCCAAGAGTTCGAGAAGAATTCTCGCTGAAATAACCACTCTCTTCGCGTTTCCTTGGAATTGCTGGTTCTGCATCGCGATGTATCCTCCCTCGTGTGGGTATCTGCCTTTGACTCGGTTTAGAGCATTAAAGGCATCTACCTTTGGAGCCGGGAAAAACTGAATCACTTCATTCAGACAATTGAGATAATCGGCTTCTTGATCGCTCAACGCTGTATTTGGATAGATTTTTGACGCGACTTGAATAGGAGCTCCTGCCTCGTGCGAAGCCTTCTTCAAAATAAAAGTAAGCACGAAGCTGATCTTGGGATTATGCTGAAGAAAATACGAAATCACTTCGTCGACAGAATGCGTCGAGAAATGCGGCAGGCTGTGAAAGGGCGTAAATCCTCCGTCGCAAATGATAATACCCAGGCTGCCTTCGAACTTTGAATCAATTACTTGTGCAGCCTTGTCCTCTAAGGCCGTGAAGAGAGGGTTTTGTGTCAGATGGTTTATCCGCCGTTATTCGAGGTGGCCTCCTCCGGCAAACATTTGTTTGGGATCATAAGTAATCGTCAGATCGATATCCTCGGTTTGCCGTCTTACATGAAGGACATGCGATGAGTCAGGCACCCCTTCGATGTCTGAGAGAAACCGATCAAACTCATGATCAAACACGATTTCTGAAAACTTCGCGACGCCGGGCAATCTTAATTTCGTCTTCGTACCACCTCTATACAAAATCGCCTGAGTTGAGTCCTCGGGATCGATGTAATATTGCCCTTTTTGGATTTCTCGATAGTTCCCTTCAACGTCAAGACGAAAAGATAAAGCCCTCAGCCCTCGTCTCTGTATGCGTTCCATCAGCTCATCAAAGAGTAAACCAAACGGGTTGGCTGCCTTAAATCCCTTGTCGGACACAGTTCTTATATCAGCGACGAAACGAACCTGTGGGTGGGCTCGGCATTCGAAGTAAAGATCTGGCTTTCTGGTCCCGCCGAAGGATTGCTCATGTTTCACCTGGCCAATTTTGCTAAAGATGTTAAGAAGTAAGAGTTCCCAATCCGGATTCAGCGTCAAAGTCTCGGGAATTGCATTCAAATCATCTACGAGTTTTCTTATCTGTCGTCTTGATATGGCGGCAGCTGTCTCATCGATTAGCCGTTGGGTTGTTCGTCTACCAAATATAGCCATTGCGATTCTGCGAGTCGGGCTGCCGCAACTCAAAACTTATACAAACAGTTCATTGATCAATTCGGCGCACAGTTGGAGCACCGTTATTCCCTGGCCGTGCATTGTGGTGCTGCCATGGGCTAAATCATTCCGCATACGCGAGAGGGCTACGGATAATTCAATTGGAGGACCGAGTCCGTTGTCTAGTTTGCGGTTATTGAAAACTTTGTCGATTAGATGTTTGAAAGGAGTCTTCTTATCGTTGATTTTCGTTCTTACTGCCATCTCAAGTGACGCAAAAAGCGTGCATTGCAGCGACCACATTGAATGAGTAGACAAACCAAGAATACAGAGCCAAGTTCTTCGCAGTCTCAAAATGACTTCGTACGTCATCAGGAACGTTTGCATGCAGAAGCAAGGGCTCGATAAGCGAATAAAGCGAATCTATTCTTGTTTCTGAGACGGTTCCGGTGGCCGTGTCCAGATCAACCCGGCCTCTGTAGCGAATGTCTGGGTGACAGACTTCGGAGAGTGGCTTCAATTTCTCGATCTCAATCTTCTAATCGTCCGCTGTTTTAGGCTCTGCATTAAGATCAAGGTCTTCGAGGTGTAGTTCACTATGGATGACATCCCAAGCATCTTTGGGAAGTAGTTCTTTTAAGCAGGATAGAGTAAAAGCTTCCGAAAGGCTCAGCATGCTCCGACTCAGCTTATCCATTGCGAGCCAGACCGGTTGGCCCTCAGCGTTTCTAAACAATCCCAGCGGCAGGAGTCTGGGCTTGTGCTTACCGCGAACTCTGCCGGCCATGATGACGTTCTCTGTTCCGACGGCGGCTATATAGTGCAGCGCTGATGGGTGATAGAAGTTCTTTCTACGTTCAGATGAGTTAGCCCAATCTACAATCGCATTCGGATCGAGAACACGCTCAGGTCTTCGACGGTTCTGCAACGGTGCAATTCGGTCGATAAACTCTCGCTTCTTATCTTCGTCCAGGTAGAAAATTGCATAACCCCATCGCCCTAGTCGCCCAGGTTTCAGTCTGGCAGCACCGCTGAAGTTAACGAGAATGTCGTCGCGAAGTTTGTCTTTGAATGTTCCTAGCAGTCTGAGAAAGTTTCGCTCTGGTATCACTGCAATTTCACGGTGACTCTCAGTTCCGCCCGGACCGCGGTCCTTCAAATGAACATCAATTGACTTACTTGGATTATTCCATGAAAGCGTCAAATGTGGAGTGTCGCTGCGATCGTTTCGGAAGAGCATGAGTTTAGTGTTGCGATCTTGACGCAGTTCCACTGTAAGTTTTGGAACCCTCAATCTACCTTTGACTGCTTTCGACATGACGCATTTGATAAACTTAAACGCTCGAATGGCTAAAGACCACTCCGCACTTCGCATTGTTCGCCATATTAAACACTCGATCGAGATTGTCAGCATCCCATTCAGCGATGATTTGGAGTTGCGTCCGCAGCCGTTTCGCGTCGCAGCCACGAACGCGCCAGCCGCCATTCGCGCTCAACTGTGCCGAGCGACACATCCAACATCTCCGCAACCTCAGACTCTGTAAATCCGCCAAAGTAGCGATACTCGACGACCTTAGCTTTTCGTTCGTCCACTTCGGCTAACTTGTTCAGAGCGGCGTCGAGGACTAATAACTCTTCGGATTGCTCCGTCGACAGTCGTAGCGCTACTGAGGTATCGACGCGCTCAGGCCGTTTTCCCCGTTTGGCCGCCAACTGTGTTCGGGCATGTTCGACAAGTATCTGGCGCATTCGTTTGGCTACGATCGAGTAAAAATGGCTGCGACTATCCCAAGTAATGTTGTCAGCCTCTATGAACCGAATTAATGCCTCATTGATAAGCGCTGTTGTTTGGAGCGTATGGCCCACCCGTTCCCCACTCATGTAAGAGTGGGCGAGTCGACGTAGTTCACGATCGACCAAAGGCATCAATCTTTCCAGAGCTCCGTCATCGCCTCTGTTCCAGGCTTGAAGCAACTCAGTGATTTCGGGCGTCTTTGTCACCTGTCTGATTGACCTGCAACCTAGCTGTGTGCTCGAAGTCAGCCCAGAATGGGCTAATTATCTACTCGATAGTAACCGGACTTCACTTCCCGTCAAAAAGGCGAAAGCAAGAGTTAAGGGTTTTCTACTCAGATTTCGCCTTAACAAGCAGGGGACGCTTCCTGGGCAGTAAGAATGAGGAGGCCTAGGAACACGTAATAGCCCCAACAGTCAGCACCAAAAAATAGAACCCAAGGGGTACAAAACCAGAAGGAGAACTAAATGAAACGACTACTATTGACCGCTTTCCTGTTCGTCGTTTTTGCCGCGCCCGCGTTTGCTCAGCAATCGCAATACTTAGGCAGGCTATCGACGAATCCCTACGACCCGGCCTCGGTATCGAATTCCTACGGCGTTTACGGGAGCCCTTACTCAGCGACCTCGATCAACAACCCGTACAGCGTTTATGGGAGTCCATACAGCACTTACAGCGCGACCAACCCCTACACCACGAACGCGCCGCGACTCTATGCCTCGGATGGTACGTATCTCGGTCGGCTCTCAGCCAACCCTTATGACCCGGAGTCCACGTCGAATCCCTACGGCGTTTACGGCAGCAAGTATTCGGCGACCTCGATTAACAACCGGTACGGACAATACGGCAATCCCTATTCGGCACAGGCACCGATTATTATTGGCGGAGAAACGAACCGGACTCGGATCCGAGTGCGCTATTAGCGCCTGTTACCGTCAACTGTTTTTGGTGTGATGGTGCACGGCTGACCGCCTCCAGTGTGTTGCGAGTGTTGCGCAAAGGTGGTTAGCCGCGTGGCATCAAGTAATAGCCCGAACAATGACTGACACTTACAGGAGGAAAATAGGATGGGTAAAGGAAAACTAATGCTGGTTGGATTGCTGCTGCTCACAATAGGGGTGTCCGTGAATGCGCAAAGGCCACGCTGGATTTTCGTAGCGACTACTAGCGACGAGGCGACGCGCTTTTACTGGCGAGCCGACACACTCGTGCGATCGGGGACATTCGTGAGGGTCTGGGAACAGAGTGTCAACGAAGACGGGAAAATGACTGTCCTCTCACAATATGATTGCGAGCGTGGAAGAAACAGAGTCTTGCAGGTAACGTCGTATACAAGCGACGGCAACGTCGACCAGTCTATTGATTTACCGGGTAGGTGGTCGTACGTCGTGCCAGACTCCGTCGGCGAAATTCTGCTCCGCCGCGCCTGTACCGTGCCGAGTCGTCCGCTTGTAGTTAGTCAGTAGTTGTACCATAGCGAGCTTGTTACCGAAGGAAGGCCGAAGTTCAGCAGACGCTCTGACAAACACTGCGGAATTGGGGGGGTCATCTTCCCAACTTATTGTCAAATGGTGTCTTATGTCTATAAGATTCCGGTCAGAATCCTAGTTTTGAATGAGTTCTTCGGAAAGAAGAATGGCTTGTAACACTTAAAAAGAAGCTCAGCTCTATCGAGTAGGGATCTTTTCTCAGATAACGGACGCTCGATAAAGGAGAATCATTAAATGGACTCTGAGCGTTGGCATCGGTTAGGAGAGATTTATCACTCGGCCGTTCCGTTGAGCCGATCGGAGCGTGCTGCCTATGTGACAAGTGCTTGCTCCGGCGATTCAGAACTGCAGGAGGAGGTTGAATCGCTTCTTCATGCTGACGACTCATCAGGGGGATTCCTCGAGGCTGCTGTCTTCGACTTAGGCCTGAAGATTCTCTCGGACGATGGCCTCACGAGCCACGAGACAGACGCAATTATCGAGAATCGAGGTCCCGATGAACTTTTGGGCAAAACGCTTGATGAGCGATACCTAATCGAACGACAACTTGGCCACGGCGGAGTGGGCAAAGTATATCTCGCTCGCGATCTCAAACTTCACAACAAGCACGTTGTAGTTAAGGTTCTGCTTGAAAAGTCGTTGAAGAATGAGTGGGTTGCGCTGAAATTTCGGCAAGAGAAAGAGGCTCTTGCCCGCATAGACCACCCCGGAGTTGTTGGTATTGTTGACACCGGAGAGTTGGAGGATGGGGAACCTTACATCGTGATGCAATACGTCGACGGTATCTCTATCCGTGAGGCGATAAAAGCACAACCAGAGGGAATGGATCTCGATCGTGCGGCGTCGATAATCAAGCAAGCCGGGTCAGCTCTAAGCGCTGTACATGAACGAAATATTTATCATCGCGATCTAAAGCCTGAAAACATCATGCTTCAACGCGTGGGCCATGGCGAAGAGCAAGTCAAGATTCTGGACTTCGGCGTAGCAAAGGTTAAGGAATCACTTATCGCTTCGAGTACCGTGACCGACGCGACTTCGGCAGGGACCATTTCCTATATGTCGCCGGAACAACTGCGCCTCCAGAAGGTGTCGGCGGCAAGCGATATCTATTCGTTAGGAGTGATCGCATACGAGATCGTCACCGGGCGGCGACCATTCAAAGCGCAGACTGCCGCGCACTTAGCTGAGATGCAGAGGGAAGGGATTCGAGTGAAACCGATGGATTTGTGTCCGCTGTTATCGCCGGAAGCGGAACAGATCATCCTAAAAGCACTCACTTTTGAACCGCAAGACCGTTACCAAAACGCGGCAGAGTTTGGCAACGCGTTGGCGCACGCTCTGATTAATGAACAAGAGTCTGTTACGGTACCTGGAAGATCTGCTGACTCATCTTCAGAGATGCCACTGGAAACGATTGCGACTCCCTTCGAACCAGCCGTCGGCCACAGCTCGCCGCGGATGGTTTCTTCAACGCCCGTGGACCTGAAAGAGGAAAAGCGCGGCTGGCCCAAGATTGCCGCTGCACTAGCTTTCATTGCGATTCTATTGGCTGGCGGACTAATTGTTATCAAGCGACAGTCTCTATTCGGAAACAATCCGACTACAGGTGGTGGCAATATGGCGGAGCGGTCGCTAGCTTATTGGCTCACTGTACAAAAAATGCGTGACGGAAAGCCTTATCAAGAACCGTTTCAATCTTCCGGTCAAGAGGTTTTCGAGAACGGCTACAAGTTTCGTCTAAACATGTCGAGCCCGCAAGCTGGTTATCTCTACGTATTTAATGAAGGCGCGCCTGAAAGTGACAATACAAGTCTCACAGTAATCTATCCGACGCCATTAACTAACAACGGCTCTGCGAAACTTGACCCAAACCAGAATATACAGACGAACTGGAATACGTTTGCGGGCCGGATCGGCACCGAACAGTTCTGGATCACCTGGTCGGCGTCGCCAGTAGCCGAATTGGAAGCCGCGCGGGATACAGCTTTCAAGAACAAAGAAGGAGCGCTTACCGATGCCGCCATGGTACGAACCGTTAAAGAGTTCTTGACTAAGCATTCCGATCGAAAGCCCGAAACCACGAAGGACTCAGCGAAACAACGGACTAACATGCGGGCGAATGGCGACGTGCTCGTCAAGCTTGTCGAGCTGGAGCACCGATGAGATCGAAGACGTCTTGACATGCTAAAAGCAAACGCAGGTCGATTCTTAGGAGGCTGAGCGAAATGTCTTCAGAATGCGGTAAACGTAAAGTGGTTAATCATGCCAGCGGGTTGCGTGCTTGGGTGGTTTTGTTTTTCCTAGTAATTTGGGTCATGGTTCAGCCCTCCGCTTTTGCCAATCCTCCGCAGGACACTCAGCGAAAGATCGTCTCAGACGACTTCACAAAGAATCGGCAGGAGGCAGCATCAACTACTTCTAGCAGTAAGACATCGCAGGGACGAGCATCAAACAGGACAACACCAAGACCACGCCGCACTTACCGGCTCGCCTCTTCGTCAGTAACGAGGCCGCGGCCGACAACTCATGCTCCTAGCGTGGTGCAGTTAGGCATCACTATCTGGAGACTGCGTCCTGCTACCGCAAATGACACAGGTGCCAGGGTGCTGGTCAGAGAGAAGGGGACATCGTCGGAGTGGGTGCCCGAACGCGTAGAGGCCGACACTACATTTCGAGAAGGCGATCGCGTGCGTTTAAGTATCGAATCACCACGCGCGGGATACCTCTATGTTGTCGATCGCGATCTTTTCGCTGACGGGACTGCCGGCGCTGCGATGTTAATTTATCCTTGGGCTGACATGCATGGTGGCGATAATCAAATGCGCCCCGGCAAGCTGGTTGACATTCCGGCTCAGGAAGACGACCCATGCTACTTCACCGCCCGACCAAGTAGCCCGGATCAAGTCGGCGAGATTTTGACAGTCATCGTCACCACGTCGCGGCTCGACTTGCCGATCTCAGACAAGCCCCTACAAATTCCGAATGTGCAAATTGCTAACTGGGAAAAGACATGGGGCGGCCAAAGCGAGCGCTTTGAACTGGAAGGCGGCGCCGGTGAAGCGTGGACTAAACAGGAACAGCAAGCCGCTGCGCACAAGGAGACGAGACAACTGACGCGCGACGATCCTGTGCCGCAGACGATATACCGCGTGTCCACGGCCGATAACAAGGCATTACTCGTGAACGTTCGGGTCCGATATGCGAAATAGTCACGAGCGTTAACGTAGTCAGCGATGTTCAGCATTCCCAGAAATGCATAAGGAAGCTAAGGTGTCCAAAGACAATGGTCACGAAAGTGCAGTGCCGGTGCGATATGGGAAGTAAGCAGCTTAGTCTGAGCGACCTGCTCGCCCTTCTAGTCCGTCGTCTTGTTCGTAGGAGTGTCGTAGTCGGTCTTCTTATCTCCCTAACTATGATCGCCTTGATATCAGTAAGTGGCCAGTCACCATCAGGAGTTCCAGACAGGGACAGGCGGAACCTTGAGTTGATAGATTCACTCTTACATCGGTCCTACGAATTTACCCAGCAAGGAAAATATGACGAAGCATTGCCACTTGCAGAAAGGGCACTGGCAACCGCTAGGGAACTATCCACACAAAAAGATTACGCGTTCAGTTCGTGTTTTTATCAACTGGCGATTGTATATCAGGGGAAGAGTGAATTACCTCGGGCTGAGGATCTGTACAAGCAGTCGATAAGTCTTGCCGAACAAAGCGCGAACGAAGGGATGATTGCTGCCTCATCGCAAGGCTTGGCTGATTTGTACTTCAAACAAAAAGCTAAAGAAAAAGCTAAACCCCTATACGAGAGAGCACTATCGATTTGGGAGAAACTAGGTGGACATGATTATGAAGGCGCCATCGCCGCATTAAACCGACTCGCCCAGATCGCGCTCACTGATGGGAGGCTCGACGAAGCGGAGGCCTTCATTCGGCGCGCTATAGAGTCAACGGAGAAGACACTCGGGATGGCGCACGTCGACGTGGCGAGGTTTCTGACGACGCTGGTTGAGGTCTTAATCAAAAAAAGGAAATACGAACTCGCGGACAAAGAGATTCAACGTTTCAGAAGCATCCTTGAAAACTCACCCGATTTAGAAGCTCGTTCTCACCTCGCGGGTGCCCTTTCATACTTCTCAGGGCTCTGTTCAGATCAAGGTCAATACGACTTGGCAGTCACTCTGTGCCAGCGAGGTCTTGCCGTAGCTGAGAAGGAAAGAAGACCGCGGTATCCGGATCAGGGGATGTTCTTATTGCAGCTCGCTAAAATCTACGAGGCGAGCGGTGACTATGAAAAAGCCGAGGCCTCTTACAGGAGCGCCATTCAAGCTGCGGAACAATCTCGCGGCCCGACCCATCCAGACACGGCAGGCGAAATCAATCTCCTAGCGGAGATGTATGGTCGAAAGGCGGACTATGACAAGTCAGAGCCGTTATATCTGCGCACGTTAAAGATATTCGAACAATCACCCAGCTCTAAACAGAATCTAGCTTACACGTTAGGACAGCTCGGATGGCTACACTTACAAAAGGGTGAGTACGATAAGGCTGAACCCTTCTTTCAACGAGCGGTGGAGGTCTCCGAGAAAGCCTTAGGCGCGGATAGTCCCGTTTACGCTATCCACCTCAACGGGTTGGCATTTCTTTGTTACCGGATCAAAGACTACTCGCGAGCAGAGTCTCTATACCTTCGTTCACTGGCAATCACGGACAAGTTGGCTGGCCGCGATCAGGTAGATTCAGTCACAGCCCTTATGGGCCTTGGTGATGTCTTTTCAGCAAGAGGTGAGTATGAACGGGCGGAGTCGTTTCATCGACGCGCTTTGGAGATAAGAGAGAAAGCACTTGGGCCAAAACACCCCGACGTGACTTTCCCGCTTGATAGTCTCGCGTCGATATATGTCGCGCAGCGTGAATATGGCAAAGCTGAACCGCTTTTCCAACGTGCCCTTGAAATCCGGCAAGATAAGTTCGGCTCAGACAACATACAGATTGTTCCATCACTTAATAACCTCGCTAGTGTCTATCGCTCAATCGGGGATTACCCAAAAGCAAGACGGCTGTACGAACGTGCCTTGTCGATCAATGAAAAGGCGCTCGGACCCAAGCACCGCTATGTGAGCTTTTCGTTGAACAGCCTGGGAAGTGTGTTGCTAGACACAGGCGAGTATGAGGCGGCTGAAAAGCTGCTCAAACGATCGCTCTCAATTGCTGAGAATTTAGGCGGGAAAGAGAATTCGGACATTGGGTTCCCTCTAACTTTGCTTGCTCTTGTTTATCGCGCGACCGGAGACTTCGAAAAGGCAGAGACGCTTAACAAGCGCGCTCTCAGCATTGATGAAAAAGCTTACGGCAGCGACGACACTTCGGTTGCCCAAGATCTGCACAATCTCGCGTTGATCTACACGGCTCAAGAAAAGTTTGCGATGGCTGAGCCGCTTTTCCTCCGAGCCCTCAAAATCGAAGAGAGGGCTAATGGCGCAAACAATCCCGAGTTGGCTGGAACCCTTTTGAGCATTGCGTATTTTTACGGAGCCAAAGGAGACATCCCAAAAGCGGTTTCTACTCTCACTCGAGGAACTGAAATCAGCGAAGGGACCATCAATAGCATCCTCACGAATTCCACCGGTACAGATGAGCAGAAGCGCGCCTATATGGCAATGGACGAAATTGGGTTCGAGACCAAGGGAGCTGTCGCTCTTCATATGCAGTTCGCTCCAAATGACATTCAAGCCGCGCGTCTTGCGCTAACGACTATCCTGCGCAGAAAGGGTCGCGTCTTAGACGCCGTTAGTGACAGCATCCAGATTCTTCGCCGCCATCTCGGACCAGAAGACTCAAATCTGTTACAACAACTGGCCAGCGCTCGCTCTCGGGTAGCTAATCTTAGCCTCAATGGACCAGGCAATACGTCGCGAGAAACGTACGGAGCCAACTTATCGAGCGCTCAATCCGAGGCAGACCGAATTGAGTCCCGCATAACGTCCCGTAGCGCGGAATTTCGCGCAGCGATCAACCCAGTGACAATCGAGCAGGTACAATCAGCCATACCGTCGGATGCGGTTTTGATTGAGATTGTGTCCTATCAACCGTTCAACCCAAGCTACCGGACCAATAAAGAAATGTGGGGCGCGCCGAAGTACGCGGCGTACGGGCTCACGCACGAGGGTGTGCTCAGTTGGGTTGATCTCGGCGAGGCTCGATCCATTGACACCGATGTCAATAGGCTCCGTACTGCGCTCCAAGATCCTACCAGGACAGATGTGAAAGTTACCGCACGAAGGCTCTATGACAAGCTTATGCGTCCCATGGTGAGATTGATTGGCAGCGCGCATCGGCTACTTCTCTCTACCGATGGAGAGTTGAGTCTCATTCCTTTTGGCACCCTCGTTGACGATAAAGACCACTATCTGGTTGAGAACTTTTCATTGACATACCTTACGAGTGGTCGAGACCTATTGCGGATGCAGGTGACTGCTTCTAGCAGACAGGCGCCACTCGTGATCGGGGACCCTCAATACGATGCGATTTTGAGTAAGAGCCCATCTCAAGAACCAAACGCCGGTAGCCGAGGTCTCGGGTTGTCGACTGGCAGCTTCCGCCCCTTGCCCGGAACAGGCGAGGAAGTGCGCGCTCTGAACACTGTGCTGAAAGGCGCGACCCTGCTTACAGGTTCCCTGGCAACAAAGACCGCGCTCAAACAAGTCAGGGGGCCCAGCATCGTTCATATCGCTACTCATGGATTCTTTCTTGCGGATCAGATACAGCAACCGGGACTCGGAAGGCTAAGCCGCCAGCTGGTTAAGGAATCTGGTTCCATCCAACAAGGGCCGACAATATCAAATCCACTCCTTCGGTCCGGTTTGGCTCTCGCGGGCGCGAATAACTGGCGATCGGCCGCAGACGATAACGGTATTTTGACGGCACTTGAAGCGTCAGGACTGGATCTCTGGGGCACCAAACTGGTCGTACTTTCCGCATGTGAAACCGGCGTCGGCGAGATAAGAGTTGGAGATGGCGTTTATGGTTTGCGAAGGGCACTCGTGATCGCTGGGGCTGAAAGTCAGGTGATGAGTCTGTGGTCTGTAAGCGATACGGCAACGCGTGACCTAATGATCGATTACTACACGCGATTACAAAAGGGTGAAGGACGCGGCGAGGCTCTGCGCAATGCCCAACTCGATATGCTCAAAAGTACTGACCGCAGCCATCCGTACTACTGGGCCAGTTTCATTCAATTGGGAGACTGGAGAAGAATAGATCCCGGCGAAGGAACCCCTTCGCCTCAAAGGTGAGGTATCTTGCCCGAGACAATAAGGCGAAGTTTGGCCAAGTAGAAAAAACGCTGAATTGCGATTTAGTGCTGCCTTCGCTCCAATTAGATATTGAAACTTGAAATCCGGGCCGAATATCGCACTTACAAGGTTATGCGGAATCGACTTATCAAATCCAGCAAGCCCAGTCTGAGGTTCGCATAAGGTCCACTTGAATGGTATCCGATGGCGCAGCGTGAACCTCGTTCTTGGCCGAGCGCGTCTATGAAACGGACGTCTGTATCGGGAAGATTTTGATGTGCCGTCGTCCCTTAATTTGCAATATTGCCCTCTCAAAAGCATGAAAACGATTGGCCATCTAAGAAAAGCGATTCTCTTGGTTCTGACGCTGACACTCATTCCGCTCGTGGGTATTGGGGCTAAGGAGCAGCAAAAGCAAGAGATCTCAGATGCCGATAAAACAGTCGTCCAGTTGCTACAACAGGCACAAGAACTCCAAGCCAAAAACGATCTCGACGGAGCCATAGCCTTTGTCGAGCGCGCCTTGGCCATTGCTGAGAGTAAGTTGGGAGAGTCTCACATTTCCGTAGCCGCTTCGCTCAAGCTGCTTGGGGATCTTAAGTACGCGAAGCAAGACTATGTAGCAGCGAAACTATTCTACCTTCGCGCCGTAACGGTTGCCGAAAAGGCAGTGGGTCAGCAAAGCCCAAGTGTCGCGGGCGTACTTGTCTACTTAACCAGGGTGTACATGGAAACCAAAGATTTCGCGCGCGCCCAGGAATCCTTGCAACGTATATTGTTAATAAGAGAGGCCACTCTGGGGCTCGAGGCTCCAGAAGTCGCTGACGTACTGCAAATTTTGGGCGTAGTGTATAGAGAACAAGGAGCTAACAAACAAGCTGATTCAGCTTTTGAGCGTTCTCTTGCCATACGGCAAAAGATCTTCGGACCCAAAAACCCATTGATCGCGGTGTCACTGCATTACCTTGCTGGGCAAAGGCAAGGTGAGGGCGATTACTCAGCGGCGGAAAGGCTATATAACCGAGAATTAGCAATCAATCGAGAAGCTCTGGGACCCCAGAGCCGTGAGGTAGCCGATACACTCTCATCAATAGCTAATCTGTATTTGGGAATGGGCGATTACGCCAAGGCGGAGTCGCTCTGGGTTGACGCGCGTTCAATCCTTGAAAAACGGGGTCCAGAAACTCCTGAAGTCGCGAACGTTGTTCACAGTCTTGCGGGTCTATATTTCAAGACAGGTGACTACGTTCAAGCCGAGCGGCTGTATCAAGAAGCTCTAACTATTAGACAGAAAACATTAAACGCTGAAGATCCAGAAATCACCGAGTCATTGCAATCCCTTGCCGAACTTTATTTATCAAAGGGTGACTCCGTGCGCGCCGTAGATCTCTACCTCAGAGCAGCGGGAACTTATGAGAAACACTTGAAGAAAATGGGTGTTGGCATTAACCAGACCGCCGCGACGGCGTTTGACCTTAATAGAATCGCGTATTGGCTGGCTTTGTTAGGCCGCTATTCTGATGCTGAGAGGTCCTATAAAACCGCGATACTTCTCTTCGAAAAGGCTTATGGGCCAGACAGCCGCACTGTAGCGATTGCACTAAATGACCTCGCATATTTTTATCACAATAGAGGGCAGATGGAACTTGCGCGACCGCTTTACGAGCGCGCGATCGACATCGCAGAAAAAGCACTCGGCCCACAGCACGCCCTTATTGCGACAATCCTCGACAACTACGGACGACTTAAGATTCAAACTGGCGACTATGACCAAGCGGAGCGCATCCTTCAGCGTGCTCTCTCAATCCGGGAACAAGCCTTTGGGCCAAACCACTTAGACGTTGCCGAAAGTCTTTTCAATCTAGCAACACTCTCCCTGGCACGCAGTGACATAAAGAGATGCTTGGACTACACACGGCGTCATGATGAGATTCTTGAACACAATATCAACCTGATCTTGACGAGCGGATCTGAAGAGCAGAAGCACCTGTACCTGAGGCAACTCTCAACAAATACGGATTTCACGATATCGCTTCACATCAAGGCGGCTCCGATGGAGCAGGTCGCAGCTATCATGGCCTTAACGGTTATCTTGGAGAGAAAGGGTCGTGCGCTCGACGCAATCAGTGAGAGCATGACTACGCTGCGAGATCACTTGACTGCGGAGAATCGCTTGTTGCTTGACCGATTGGTGGCCGCTCGCTCTCGCCTTGCTGCTCTCATCTTCAGGCAATCCGGCCGACAATTATCGAATGAGGAAACGGCTGAAGTTGCGAGACTTGAAGACGAAGCAGGGCGTCTGGAGGCAGACGTTAGCGCCAGAAGCTCCGAGTTCCGAATCCACATACAACGGCCGTCGCTTAGTCGCGTTAGCGAAGCGATTCCAGATGCCGCGGCATTGGTGGAAATCGCTTTGTACCAGCCTTACGACGCCAAGCTTCACTCTTTTGGGCCACCTCACTATGTCGCATATGTGCTCACCAATGACGGCACAATTAAATCCGCGGAACTGGGCGACGCGGCAGTCATTCACGCTACCATATCGCGCTGGCGCGATGCGTTGAAAGACAGTACTGGCAATGACCATAAGCAGATTGCTCGACAGTTGGACGAGAGAGTAATGAGGCCAATTCGGGGGCTTCTTGGAACCATTCACCACGTCTTGATTTCGCCAGATGGTATGCTGAACCTAGTACCATTTGAAGCTCTGGTGGATGAAAAGAACAATTATTTGATCGAGAGCTATACCTTTACATATCTGACCAGTGGGCGTGATCTGTTGCGTCTGAAAGAGACGGCCCCCAACAGGCAGGACGCTGTAATTATTGCTGATCCACTCTTCAATCTGGACAGGAACCAGAGTACTTCGCAGTCGCACATCGGTTCAACACCTCGCTCAGTTGACTTCACCAAAGTTAGTTATGCCCCACTCCCAAGGACCGCCCAAGAAGCTGACGCGATTCATGCAATTATGCCTAGCTCAAAAGTTCTGACTGGCAGACAAGCAACAGAATCAGCCCTAAAGCAGGTGAGAGCACCGCTGATTCTTCATGTTGCTACGCACGGCTTCTTTCTTTCAGACCAGAAGGAACCGGTCATCAACGCGAGTCGTCAACTGGTAAGGGAGGATACGACGCAGTCAGCTCCACCTATTCAGAACCCTTTGCTCCGCTCAGGAATCGTTCTAGCTGGCGCCAGTCAGCTTGAGGATGGTGAAGGTGGCGATGGCATATTGACGGCCTTGGAGGTCGCAGGCCTCGATCTATGGGGTACCAAGCTCGTCGTGTTTTCAGCATGTGACACTGGCCTCGGCGACGTTGAGGATGGAGAAGGTGTATATGGTCTTCGTAGGGCATTGGTAATAGCCGGCGCTGCGAGCCAGGTCACAAGTTTGTGGCAAGTTGACGACGTGGCAACACGCGACCTGATGGTTAATTACTACACCCGCTTGCAAAGAGGCGAAGGACGTGGAGAAGCTCTGCGTAATGCGCAACTCAACATGCTCAAAAGTAGTGACCGCAGCCATCCGTACTACTGGGCCAGCTTCATTCAGCTAGGCGACTGGAGAAAGTTGGATATCACGAGATAAAAATGCGTTTCTCAAATGAGAGGTCAAAAAACCGCAACTGAAGGAAATCGAGAAATTTCGCACATTGAACAATCGCCAACCGAGGATTTTCGGTGTCTCAGAAGCCGCTCAAAAACCTCAATTTGCGTTGACGACTTATTGACAGGGTTCGTTATGTTGTGGGCTAAATCGTCAACATGCTTGCTGTCCCCGTGCTTGCTATTGCCGGCAACTCGCCACTCGCCCCGCGATGACAATTGCCGTTTCATTTGGCATCTCACGTGAAGAGAGCCATACTGTTGATAGACAATTGATCGCTTGCTTGGCCCATGCGTGAGGCGGCACAACATCACAACTGATGAGTGCCGCGAGGGAGTCAAAATCGTATGACTTCCCGGCGGCAACAGAACATGAGGCCAAGCTAAAACGAATTCGTTTTAGCGGTCGATCTCGCAAAAAGGCTTCATTGCCATCAGGAGGACAATCCTGATGGGAAAAAGCCCACGAGCAAAGCCAGCTCGTCTGACAGAAAAACTTCTCCAGATCCGCACGTCTCTTGGACTCTCACAGAATCAGATAATCCGCCGCCTGGGCCTGCGCGAAGAACTCTTTCAAGCCAGCATCTCCGGTTATGAACTTGGCACGCGTGAGCCACCGCTCCCCATCCTTTTGAAGTATGCGGAGGTCGCAGGCGTGTGTATGGACGTGCTTATTAATGACAAGTTGGATCTGCCCGAGAAGCTGCCGAGCGTTCCAGATCACAAGGAGTCCGCTCGCGCATCGGCCTCTCGGGTACGGCGAAAGCGGTAATTGACCGCACACACGACTCCTTGAATCAGTCACCGCTCTGTTGCCGAAGCAAGCATTGGCACAGCGCAGCCCAGAGGTGATCATGACTGCAACCGCAAAACCCTACGCGGTTAACAATCGGATTCTGTCTGCCCTGCCTCATGAAGAATATCAGCGCCTCCAGCCCCACTTGGAGCTGGTCCACCTCTCCACGCGCAGAACCCTCTCTGAGGCCGGCGATCTTATCCGGCACACCTATTTTCTCAACAGCGGCATGGGGTCGTTGCTCGCCGTTACTCAAGGTGGTGCGACCGTCGAGATCGCGATGGTCGGCAACGAAGGGATGTTGGGTATCCCCGTGGTGCTCGGAGCTCGCAAAGCACCTTACCGAATTATGATCCAGATGCCTGGCGATGCGATGAGAATCAAAGCGGACGTGCTCCGAGCCCAGTTGAAGCGAGGCGCCGAGTTGCAAGACTTACTACTCGGCTACACCCACGCGCTGATTACTCAGATCTCGCAATCAGCCGTCTGTAATCGCTTCCACACAATGGAAAAGCGACTCTGCCGCTGGCTCTTGATAGCCCACGACCGCGTGGATGGAGACACTTTTCATCTTACCCAGGAAATCATCTCCTATATGATGGGCGCTCCACGCACTGGCGTCACGATGGCTGCTGGCACTCTTCAGGACGCAGGGTTGATCCGCTACAAGCGCGGCAAAATTACCATTATTGATAGGAACGGTCTCGAAGAAACTGCCTGTGAGTGCTACCGCATCGTGGCAGAAACTCTCGATCATTTTCTCCCAGCTTGAAACTGATCTCTCAGCTATGTCTGGTTACAGACTGAGTCTCGTTAGAGACCGACAGTCTCTTCTTCGCTCGTGTATTCTGCTATGTTTTGCCGTGCTCTCGTTTATTGTTCTGCTCGTGCCAGCTTCAGAAAAACGCTCATGACTAGGAGAACCTCCCACCACAAAGCCTACCCGCTGTCTATAGCCATTTAGCGAAAATCCGCAATTACGGACTACATAAAACGCCTCCGACACGGGCAAGAGAGTCGGCCCGAAAAGACCGAATTATGCAGAGAGCCACATCGAACACTGGGAGGATTACAGGGGAAGTATGAAAGACTCGGATTTAAGCGTGTCGCTCGGCGATGGACCAGATCAGAGTATGCAGCGAGGACAAAATGGAAGCCCGAGTCCTAACACTATTCTTGTCATAAACAACCTGCCGGACCAACTGCAGTTACTGAGCTCTACGCTCAGAAACGCCGGCTACGACGTCCTCGAGGCTGCAAACCCCAAGGCTGCGCTTAGACTGGCTGCCAACGAAAGACCCGACCTGATCATCAACGACTTCTCCATGTCGGAGACCGACGGCATCGAGCTCTCTCGCCGTCTGCGCGCCCGACCGGATCTGGCCAGCACCCCAATTTTGCTCCTGAGTCACTTTCGCGGCGACACCTCGAACGCCGTCGCAGGAATCGAAGACGGTGCCGACCATTTTATCCAAGGCCCCTACGACCAACTCAAACTCATCGCCAGGGTCGGCCAACTGATCGAACGCAAACGCACCCAAGAAGCCCTGCGCCGCAGTGAAGAACGCTATCGTGAGCTCTTCGACAATGCAAACGACATCGTATACACGCACGATCTCGAAGGTCATTACACGTCACTAAACAAAAAAGGACAGCAGATAACCGGCTACACTTGTGAAGAAGCCGCAACGCTGGAATTCACCAACTTAGCAACCCGAGAAGACGTAGCCCTTGCCAGAGAAATGCTTCGCCGCAAACTTGCCGGCGACGAAACTTCCACCATCTATGAAATCTCAATCCTGGCAAAAGATGGCACAGTCATCGCAGTAGAGGTAAATACACAGCTCATCTTTGAAAACGGCAAGCCAATCGGCGTCCAGGGAATCGCCCGCGACATCAGAGCGCGCAAAGAGGCCGAAGAACAGTTCCGCCAAGTCAGCCAATCCCTACTGGAGGCTGAACGGCGCGCTATCACGGAATACAAAACACTCCTGGAGCGAATTGCACAACTTGCGCAGATACTAGCTTCAGCCCGAGACCTGGCCCCAATCTTCAAAGCGTTACTTGAATTCACAACCATTTCGCTGCCATGTAACGCACTCGGCATTGCCTTATACGATCATGAACAAGTAGAACTCAACCCACATTTTCTCTGGATTGAAGGAAACAATATTGACATCACAGATCTAGAACCAATCCCTGTTACCACCAACTCCGACGTTCGGCGCGCCATAGTCTCCGGACAAAC
>Ga0137394_10000022_pt1 | contig 112061 bp, 89 predicted proteins | sample czobulk116metaG_FD_108278 | JGI IMG/M metagenome (GOLD analysis project Ga0137394, IMG submission 108278) | Vadose zone soil microbial communities from Angelo Coast Range Reserve, California, USA - czobulk1.16 metaG | ecosystem: Environmental > Terrestrial > Soil > Vadose zone | place: USA...
ACGAGCTGTGCGTTGGAGGCGTCCGCCGTACAGCTGGAGCCACGAGCTGTGCGTTGGAGGCGTCCGCCGTACAGCTGGAGCCACGAGCTGTGCGTTGGAGGCGTCCGCCGTACAGCTGGAGCCGCGAGTTCACTTGTCAAATGCGGGAAGCTCGGTGTCCCTCTATAAAGGTGGGAATGAATGTTGGAGATTACCCAACATTCATTCCCACGCCTACTATCGCCGGTATCTTATTGATTCCAGATAAAATCGGCAGTGCATTTGGGATCGATAACATTTCATCCCGCAATCACTGATGGCTAATTCAAAAACGGAGAGGGTGGGATTCGAACCCACGGTGGAGTTACCCCCACTCCGGTTTTCGAGACCGGCCTGTTCAACCGCTCCAGCACCTCTCCGGAATTGCCACATCAACTGTAGGCGCCGGCTTTAGTCGGTGCCTACAGGTTAGTTCAGATTGTACGGGTATCAGATCCGCAGCCGCAACCGTGCTTCACAACCCGAAGCATCTTCGCGATTGTCCAGGGTAAGCGACCCCCCGTGCGCCTCGGCAATCTGGCGGCTCAACACGAGACCGATGCCGGAGCCACCGGGTTTGGTCGTGAAAAACGGAACGAACAGGTTCGACGTATTCGAAAGCCCGGGACCATCGTCCTGAACGATGATATCCAGATGCCCGCCGGACCTCTTCCAGCCGAGCCATACACCGCCGCCTGTTTCGAGCGAAGCATCCACGGCGTTGCGGATGAGGTTGATCAGGAGTTGTTCAATCTGGTCGCTATCGGCCTGAATTGTGAGTTCGGGCCCGGGCTCGAGTGAAACCTCCAAACGAGTTTCCAATCCAGCCACTCTGCGCATGAGCGAGCTCACATCAACGGATTCAAGCCTCGGCTGCGGCAGCTTGGCGAGTTGCGCATATGCTGCCATGAATCGGCCGAGGGATTCGGATCGGGATCCGATAACGGCCAAACCTCGATGGACATCTTCTTCCCAGTCCGGAGGCCGCGATTCACGCTGGAGCAGCGACTTGAGACTTCCGGAAATCGATTTTATCGGGGTCAGAGAGTTATTTAATTCGTGTCCAATCACGCGGACGATCCGCTGCCACGCTTTGAGCTCCTCCTCTCTCAACGTGCGTGTGAGATCCGACAACACCAGCAACCGAAGAGGCAGACCCCCCTGGCGAAACATGGTGCGCCGCACTTCCCAGCGGCCGGATCCGCCGGGAAAGACGGCCTCCATCAGGCGGGACCCCTCGCCTTCATGCAGGCAATCCGCAAGGCCTATCTCTTCAGCTTTGAGGCCGAGCAGGCGCTGCGAAGGCATGTTGAGAAGGCGCTCACCGGCGCGGTTCACCAGTCGAAGCTTGTGTTCAGCGTCGAACGCAAAGACGGCGACGTCGATTTCCTCCATCACCTTTCGAAGAAGGGCAGTCGCTTCAAGCGCATCCAGCCGCTGTTCACGCAGCGTCTGAGCCAGTGCGTTGACTTCGCGTGTCACTTCGCCAAGTGCGTCGGTGGAGCGCGCGTCACGGCCGCGGATGGAGTAGTCGCCTTCTCGAAGCGCGGCAAGCAGGTTCGACAATGTCTGCAGAGGGAAAACAACGCGCTGCCGAAGGCTCGAGACCATTCCCAGCCAGACGGTGACGATCAATACCGTCAGCGTCCATTGAACCTTCGGTGTGAATGAGCCGGTCCAGAGAAGAATGAGGGCAATGACCGCTCCCGGCAAACCCGCGGCGAAGGCCATGACGAAAACGCGCCGCTCATGGCTGAGGCGAAAGTGAATGTCGGCTTTAGGTTTTCGAGTGTCGTCTTTAATGAGCACGATTCAAATCCCGTAGCGCTGAATTCGACGGTACAGCGCGCTGCGGCTCAGTCCCAACGCATTTGCGGCCTGGCTGACATTATTGCTGTGACGTGAGAGAGTTTTTCGGATCAGGAACGATTCTACCTCCTCGAGGCTCATGTCTTCGAGACGGCCCGACGACTCACTCCTCGGCTGGAGGCCGAGGTCCCCTGCGCCGACAGTGTTTTTACGAGCCATCAGCACTGACCGTTCCACGGCGTGATCGAGCTCCCGAACGTTGCCGGGCCAGGGATGCTCCATCAGGGCCTGCATTGCGGCGTTGTCGAATCCGGTCAGTTGCTTTCTGTATCGTTTCGCATGCGTGCGGAGGAAGTGCGCGGCCAGCGCGGGTATGTCTTCGCGCCGATCGCGCAACGGCGGCAGGTGAATTTCAATGGTGTTCAAACGGAACAACAGGTCCTGGCGAAAGCGGCCGGTCGTAACTTCTTCGTTGAGGTTTGAATTCGTCGCGGAGAGGATTCGCACATCCACGCGCCGCGTCTTTGACGAACCGACGCGTTCCATCTCACCGGTTTCCAGAACACGCAACAGCTTGGACTGCTGGTTGACGGGCACATTCGCGATTTCATCGAGAAAAAGCGTTCCGCCATCGGCCAGATCAAACCGCCCGACTCGATCGGTTTTTGCATCGGTAAAGGCGCCTTTCACATGTCCGAACATCTCACTTTCGAAAATTCCTTCGGCAAGGCCGCCCACATTGACTGTGACCATCGGCTTCGAAGCGCGCGTGGACAAAGCGTGAAGGGTCTGCGATACGACCTCTTTCCCGGTACCGTGTTCGCCTGTGATGAGAACGTTCGCGTCCGATGGCCCGACCCGCGCAATGAGCTGCAAGACCGGCTGCATGGATGCTGCCTGGGCGATGAGCGTCGGCCGCCCTTCGGCGCGAAGAAGCTGGTTCTCGGCCTCCAGGCGCTGTTCCTTCCGCAGGCTTTTACAGAGCTCGATCTGAGTTCGCAGGATGCTGAGGAGCCGCGCGTTCTCCCATGGCTTCTGGACAAAGTCGCGCGCCCCGCGCCGCATCGCCTCGACGGCGAGTTCGATGCTTCCCCAGGCGGTCATGACCACGACGGGCAGAGTCGCATCTATACCGTGAATGCGACCCAGGAGATCCAGGCCTTCCTGGCCCGAGGTCGTGTCGCGCGTGTAGTTCAAGTCCATGAGCACGACGTCAAAGTCGTCGGATTCGAGCAACCTCATGATTGCCGCCGGCGACTGGACGGCTTCGATTTGATAACCTTCACCCTTTAGCAAAAGCCGCAGGGCTTCAAGCACATCCTTCTGGTCATCGGCGATTAGAATCCGGGACGTCCCTGTCTTCATAGGCACAAGAATATACAGAAGTCTGTCCAAATCTAAGGCATTGATATCAGAAGGTCTCGGCTGCGCGGGGAGGCTGGCCTGTGTCCGCTTTCGGAACAGTTACTGTCAAAATCGAACAGCCCGAAAAAACGATTTCAGCCGCCGATTACGCCAATTGACGCGAATTATTGGCGTCAATGGCGTAATTCGCGGCTGATTATTTCCCGACTTTTTCAAGAGTGCGCGACACGGAAGCAGGGATGGATCTTTTCTCCGCGAAAGCCTCTCGGATGAGTTTGAAAATCGTCTTGCGATTGCGAAAGAGAACATTCACCCAGGCGCGTTTGGTCATCATTGGAAAATAGATCCCACGGAACGCGAGCCGCGTGCAGAACATCACGGCGCGCTCACTGAAAGGACGGCCTTCGATTTTCCGAAGTGCGCCGGCAATGGCATGTTCGTTGTAGCAGTGTTCCCACGCTTTCCGCACTTCATCTTCAGCCTCCTCGATACTGATGACCTGAGGTGTGAAAGCCATGTGGAACGGACGGAAATCGAGCCAATGCTTCGGCCGGGTGAGCCGGCCTTCCTGCATGAGCCGGTCATAGAGCGGAGTGGCCGGGTAAGGTGTCAGGAGGCCGAAGACAGGAAGACCGGGCGGCCAGGAGTCGATCGCGGCGAGCGTTCGCTGGCCGACGCCGTGAGCGTCTCCGTCCATGCCGAAAATAAATGACGTGATCGCGTAGATTCCGCGGTCCGCCATTTTCTGAAGAATTGCAGTGTACTCTGCGGGCTTGTTGAATCCCTTGTTCACTCCCTTCAGACTGTCAGCGTCAATCGATTCCAGGCCGATGAAAATCCAGCGGCCGCCGCTCTCTTTGATGAGGTCGAGCAATTCTTCATCACGAAGAAGATTGATGCTGATCTGAGCAACCCATGGCAGGACTGCGCCGCGCGCGATGATTTCGCGCAAGAGCGCCTTTGTGCGCTTGACATTGATCGCGAAGTTATCGTCGATAAAGAACACTCCGAGCTTGCCGTGCTCACGCTCTGCTCGCTGCTTCAACAAGAGCACTTCTTCGACGACACTCTCGTTTGTTCTGAACCGGATGGAATCGCCGAAGAATCCCGTGACGGTACAGAAGTCGCAGCCATAGGGGCAGCCGCGGCCCGATTCTATGGGCACGACGTACAGGCTCTTCCAGGGGTTGCCCATCTTTTGCATGATCGACCGCGCCCAGGCGGGGACGTGGCCGATGAGGTCGAACTGGCTCAGGTCGATGGTGTCCCAGGGAATGCGCGGGTAATCAGCCAGAGACGGCTTGACCTCATTGCCCTCGGGATTCAGCGGGAGATAGACCTCATCGAGGTGGCCGCGGTCTGCGTCGGCAACGATGCGAGGCCACGTCTGGTCGGCTTCGCCGAGGGCGATCGCGTCGGCGTGGCGTGGACCGCCACCCCGCCCGAGCGGCTCGTCGGGTACTTCGGTCACGTGAGGGCCGCCCATCACAACCTTCGCGCCCGCAGCGCGAATCGCATCCGCCATCCGGTATGCGCGGGCAGCCATGCGCGTCATTGCACCGATGCCTGCGAGCCGAATGTCGTTTTTCTTTACGAAGTCACTCAATTCCTGTTCAGTCATCGGTTGAGCATTGCCATCGATCAGGAACACCTTGTGTCCCACAGGCGTTAAAGACTGTAGGAGGAACATCCACAGGTGCGGCATGAAATTGCGGGTTACACCGTTGTCGGGATTGTAGAGGAGAATGTTCATGTGGCTAGTCTTATAACCCCATTTCTGTTGTTTTGCTTCTAATTCTTCCTTGGAATTTTTTTCGCTCTTCAGGAGTCAAGGGCTGTAGGAGCAACAGCGACACAGCCGGCATGAAAATGCGATGACTCGACTATCAACACTGAAGGAGGAACACTCATGACGTTCTCTTATAACTCCGTTTGTGTCTTTGTTGTTTACTAATTCTCTTTGCTATTCTGTTTGAGATCGAATCATCGAAAGAGGAAATGCCGATGAAAAGACAGACAAAGGCTGCTGGCAAGCTTGACGTTCTCAAAAATAACGATCCCATTTCGGCTGAAACCGAAGACATCCAAAACCGGATCCGCCAACGGGCATACGAACTGTCCCAGATACGGGGCCATTCGGGGCGCGAGGTCGAAGACTGGTTGTCAGCCGAGTCCGAAATCATCTTTGTTCCCCCTGTAGAGATGATGGAGAAAGGCCGCCTTTTCCAGGTGCAGTTGGCCATCCCGGGCATCAATGCCGATGATGTGCACGTCATGGCGACGCCCGATCAAATCCTCATCAAGTGCGAGTTCAGCCACCATCATGATTCCGATTCCGGAATAGTTCACGTTTGTGACTTCAAATCCGCCACGGTTTTCCGCACCATCCATTTCCCGGAGCCCATCGACGTGCGGACCATCGACGTCGAATTCCAGGATGGAATGCTTCGCATTACCGCCAAAAAGCAGCGCGGCGGAGTGGAATCCATGACGAAGAGGCAGCCCGCCAGGAAATCGACATCCACAAAAAGCCCGCGCAGCACCAGAGGTGCGGCATAGTCGCCTGATGAAACGTTCCGGAGTTGCCGATCTTCCCCTTCATGGCGGGCGCGTGCCGCAATGGCTCGCCGATCGCATGTCGAAGCTCTTGTCGATGGTTGCCGAAGTCGTCCACGGAACGCCGACTCGATTTTCGGATCCGGCGCGCTTTTCCTTCGCGCTGGGAGGCAAGGACGGGCATCCGTTCCCGGTTCCTCTGAAGACATACGACGAATCCATCTCCGTTCTGCAAAACTCACTGGACGCCGCAAAACTTGGGGACACCGACAAACTCCAGGGCTTCGAGCGGCTCCATCGGTTTATGTGCGCTGTCGAGGGCCGATGCCGGCCAGCCGCGGATTTCGACGCCATTCTGAGGCACGAGCATGCCATTTCACCCCGTATCGGTGGCCGTACCGTCCTGGACGATAAAATGCGGCCCCCCAACCAATTGGATTTATTCGAAAGACTGTAGCAGTCTCGTAAAACTACCGTCCAACCATATATTGACTGTTATTCTGTGTATATGAAGGTCGGGGTGTATGAGCCGAAAGTCTATGGAATCACCAGCTAATCTGCGCAGCGACGCGGAACGCCGGATTGTTCCCGATGATATCGTCAAACAGCTGTTCCAGAAGATGTTAGGGGTCTTCTATCTCGAGGAACGGCTCAAGATCCTCACCAGACAGGGAAAGATTTCGTTCCTGGCCTCCACGCGTGGGCACGAAAAGATCCAGGTCGGGACCGTGATGCTGATGAAACCCGGCCACGACTATTTCTTCCCGTACTATCGAGAAAAAGGAATTGCCTACGCACTCGGAATGCCGCTGAAAGATATCTTTCTTCACATGTTGAGCCGCGAGGGCGACCCAAGCTCGAACGGCCGCAATATGCCGGAGCATTTCTCATCGCGCGAGTTGAACCTGGTTTCGCAGACAGCCTGTACAGGGACGCAATACCTTCCGGCTGTCGGCATGGCCAAGGCGCTCAAGAAAGACGGCAGCGACGCCATCGTCTACGTTTCTTCGGGCGAAGGAGCCACCAGCGAAGGCGAATTCTTTGAAGCCGTCAATTGGGCTACCCGCGAAGAGTTGCCGGTCTTGTTTGTTATTCAGAACAACGGTTACGCGATCAGCGTGCCTCAGAATGCGCAGACGACATCGGAGGTTCACAAGATTGCCGGAGGTTTCGGCCTGCCCAGCTATCACGTCGATGGAACGTGGTATGAATCGATCTATCAAACACTGCCGCCCTTGATTCAAAGGATGCGTGACGGCGGGGGCCCCGCTCTGATCGAAGCGGAAGTCGTTCGCCTGGATTCGCACTCGTCATCGGACGACCAGATGAAATACCGAAGTGAAGAAGAAATTGCGAAGGCGCGCGAGCGTGATCCGATCCTTCTGACGGAAAAATATCTGCTCCGACGGCGCATTCTGACGCAGGACGATATCGAAAAGCTTCGGTCTAAGATTCGGGCGGAAGTGGACAAAGCCGCCGACGAAGCCGACGCTGCCCCCGAACCTGAAGTCGGTCACATTACGACCCACATTTATAGCGATAAGACGCCATTCTTCGAAGAGAAGCAGCCGACATATGTCTCCGAAGACACCATCTCGATGGTGGAAGCCCTCAATCGGGGCTTGAAGGAAGAGATGGAGCACAATCCGAAGATCGTCATGTGGGGCGAGGACATCGCTGACCCGAAGGGCGGCGTCTTTGGCGTCACGCGCGGCCTGACGAACCTTTATCCGGATCGCGTTCAGAATTCTCCATTGGCTGAAGCCAGCATCGTCGGAGTGGCCGGCGGAATGGCAATCGGCGGCTACAAGCCGATCGTCGAAATTCAGTTCGCCGATTACTCGTGGCCGGGCTTCATGCAAATGCGCGACGAGATACCGACACTCCGCTGGCGCAGCAACGGAACTTGGTCCGATCCGATAGTGGTGCGTATGGCCAGCGGAGGCAGAATCAAGGGCGGTCCTTTCCATTCGACCTGCCCTGAAGCGCTGTACGCGCACACGCCGGGCTGGTACATCGTGTTTCCGAGCAATGCGGAAGACGCCAAAGGACTCATCAAGACTGCCGCTCGATGCGACGATCCGGTCCTGTTTCTCGAACACAAACGGCTCTACCGCCACATCAGCGCAAAGGCGCGCGAGCCGAATGCCGATTACCTGATCCCATTTGGGAAAGGGAAGATCAAACGGCAGGGGAACGCGGCGACAATCGTTTCCTGGGGCGCGACGGTCTACAGCGCACTCGAGCTGGCCGACGAGTTCGATCTGGAAGTGATCGATCTGCGCACCATCGTTCCGATGGACGATGAAATGGTTTTCGCAAGCGTTCGGAAGACGAACCGCGTGCTGGTGCTGCACGAAGACTCGGTTACGCTGGGTTGGGGCGCGGAAGTTGCGGCTCGCATCGCGACGAATTGCTTCGAGCACCTCGATGCGCCGGTCATGCGCCTTGGCGCCAAGGACAGCTTCGTTGCTTCGGCGGTATCGCTGGAGGAAGAGGTCCTGCCTTCCGTTGACGACCTGCGAACGGAAGTTACGAAACTGCTGGCGTACTAGACGGAGTGCGACGGATCTGAAATCTGCAACCGCCGATCGCCAATTTGTAACAAAAATCTTAAAAATTACTGATTAGCCTTTATCGATCATCGAGAATCGCTGGATCGCCGAGCAAATTTGATCCGCCGCGCCTCGGCAAAAGAAAGCCACGTCCCGGCAAAGGATCGCAGTCCGCTGCCACGGCGGAATCCCTACTCCTGACGAAGCGTGTGGACTGGGTCTACCAGAATTGCGCGAAGGGCGGGGATGACGCTCGCCAGCAGACCAACCCCCAGCAATGAGCCGCAAACCAGCGCAAACGTGGATGGGTCGGTGGCGTCCACATTGAACAGCATCGTTCGCATCAAACGAGTCAGACCCAGTGATCCGGCCAGGCCGAGCAGCACCCCCACCGCAAGAACCGAGAAACTCTGACCTGCCACCATCCTTAGAACGTGGCCTCTTGTGGCTCCCAGCGCCATCCGTATGCCGATCTCGTGTGCTCTTTGACTGACCCAATATGAGATCACGCCATAGATCCCCAGGGCCGCGAGCGTGACCGCCACACCGGCGAACACTGCAAGCAGCAGCATCACCAGACGGCGGCGCATCATGGAATCGGCCAGCAGTTCATCCATGGGCCGTACAGCAAAGATCGGCTGATCCGGGTCCATGGCGATCGTGGCTCTTTGAATGGCCGCGGCGATTGCAGCAGGTTCACCGCTTGTACGAAGCGCCAGGCTCATTGCAGTTAATGGATTCTGAGCGTGCGGCCAGTAGAGCTGAACGCGGGACGGCCGTTCCAGCGAAAGATACCGGACATGTCGCACGACGCCGGCAATTGTCATCCATGGATTCGTGGATTGCCGGCCACCGCGCTTGAGCCTTTTGCCGAGCGCGTCGCCGTTGGGCCAATACGTCTTTGCCATCGTTTCGTCGATGATTGCAACCGGCGCGCTCATCTCGTTGTCGTGCTCGTCGAAGTACCGGCCGGCGACCAGTTGCATGCCCATTGTTTCCATATATCCTGGAGTGACGATGCGCAAATCGGCCTCCGGAGAACTCTGGTCGAGCGGCAATGCTGTCGAATCCACTGTGGTTGTTCCCGAGCCTCCATTCCCGCTGATCGGCAATCCGTTGACGGCTCCGCCAGACCGAATGCCGGGAACATCGGTCACCCGACGCATCAGGTCGCCAAAGAAGGTCCGAATCTGCTCCGGCTGCGCGTATCGTGCAGGCGGTAAGACTACCCGCATGGTTAGAACGCCGGAAGAACTGAAGCCGGGATCGATTTCCTGCAGCCGCACAAAACTTTTGATCAGAAGACCTGCGCCCGACAGCAGCGCGAGCGAGAGGGCAATCTCACCGACGACGAGCAATTTTCGCAACCGTTGGTGACCACTCCCAACAGTCGAACCACGGCCGCCGCCTTCCTTCAGAGTTTCATGAGTCTCGGCCTGCGAGACTTGCAGCGCGGGCACGATTCCAAATACAAGGCCGGTCAGGAGCGTGATGGCCAGCGTAAAAATGAGTGTCGGACCGTCCAGTGACGCTTGCGCAAGGCGCGGGAATGCGGTCCCCCCTCTCGACGCGATAGCTGCAACCCCCAGTCGTGCGAGAGCAATGCCAACAATCGCGCCAACCGTCGCCAGCACGGCGCTCTCTGTCAGGAGCTGGCACACCAGACGCGTACGGCTGGCGCCGAGAGCTGTGCGAATGCCGATCTCGCGTTCTCTCGCCGAGGCGCGAACCATCATCAGATTGGCGACGTTTGAACACGCAATCAATAACACCAGGGCGACGGCGCCCATCAACAGAACGAGGGCCGGCCGGATAGCGCCAACGAGGTCCTCCAGGACTGGCCGGATCAGTATGGTGAAATTGAAATTCGCGTAAGGGTACTGAGGCGCGCTTTCGATGATTTGCCGGGATGTGCGCTCCATGTCGGCGAGGGCCTGATCCAGCGTTAGTTCCGGTTTGATCCTGGCAAAGACCTGAAGACCATGATTACCCCGCGCATTCGGACTCAGTTGAGCGTCCGTGAACGCCAACGGTGTCCACATTTCGGCCAGCGGCGGGACCTGAAAGCCGCCGGGCATCACTCCAACGATGGTGTAGCTGCGCCCGCTGATGTCCATGGATCGTCCGATAACGTTCCTGTCCGATTGGAACACACGCTGCCACAATGCATAGCCAAGCACCGCGACTGCGTCGTGGCCTTGTTGTTCTTCTTCAACAGCGAAAGTCCGTCCGAGGTATGCGTCGGTGCCGAAGACGCGAAAGAAACTCGCCGACACGGTAGCACCGGAGATTCGCTCGGGGGTATCGCCGACACGAATGTTGTAGCTGGTGGCTTGCATGGCTGAAATGTCTGAGAACGCAGTCGGAAAACGGCGAAGATCGAGAAACTCGGGCGGCGAGATTGCATTGCGATCGTCGGGGATACCGATGCCGGTGAACCGTCCAGCTACCGAGACAATGTGATCGGGGTTGTTGTATGGCAGCGGCTTGAACAAGACGGCGTTCATCACGCTGAATACTGCCGTGTTCGCTCCGATGCCAAGCGCCAGTGCCAGGAGCACGATTGTCGTGAATGCCGGATTTCGCATGAGGAGCCGGCAGCCATGCCGAACGTCGGCAAGCAGTGTCTCCATTCCACACCTCAATGGGGAATTCTGGGGACAGACTCCGAATTCACCCAATTATGGAATCACCGACCGTTAAACCATAATTGGGTGAATTCGGAGTCTGTCCCCAGAATTCCCAGAATTCCCCCGAATTACAAACCGCGATGGAGCAAAAAGGTTACAAAAGACGCTCCATCAATGCTATTAGTGACAGCATGAGCGGCCGAATCATCGCGGTCCTGATGCTGGCAGCGGCATCCCTCGCTCCGGTCACCCCTGAGTACGGTTATCGCGTGGTGAAAATGTATCCACACGATCGGACGGCCTTCACTCAAGGTCTCGAATACCACGACGGATTTCTATACGAAGGAACCGGTCAGGCCGGGAACTCTTCGTTACGGAAAGTCGAGCTTGCAACCGGCCGCGTGGTGCAAAAATTCGATGTGCCTCAGCCTTTCTTTGGAGAAGGCATCACCGTAGTCAATCAGCAAATTCTCCAGCTCACGTGGCAATCCCAGACCGGATTCATATACGACAAAGCGAGCTTTCGAGTTCTGAAGAGTTTCAGCTATCCCGGCGAGGGTTGGGGGCTGACTAACGACGGCAAACAGATTTACATGAGCGATGGGAGTACGCAAATCCGGTTGTGGGATCCGGTGAGTCTCAAGGAGTTGAAACGCATTACCGTGAAGGATGGGACCCGGCCTGTAGCCGACGTGAACGAACTCGAGGCGGTGAAGGGCGAAATCTTTGCCAACGTCTGGCACGTGGACCGTATTGCCCGAATCTCACCGGCCGATGGGCGCGTTCTCGGCTGGATCGATCTCACGGGGTTGCTTTCCAAAGCCGAGCGGCCGGACCCCGAAGCGGTCCTCAACGGCATTGCCTATGACAGTGCCGGCGATCGTCTCTTCGTCACAGGCAAGCTCTGGCCGAAGCTTTTCGAGATCAAAGTGGTTCCAAAGAGATGAACGCGGGTTAAACACAAAGGCACAAAGACACAAAAAAGGCCGCGTTAAATGATCTTTGATCGCGGCCTTTTTTGTGTCTTTGTGCCTTTGTGTTTAACCCGCGTTATTTACCGCAGTTGCCTCTTCCGTTTTCAACCAGCCGTCAAACAAGTTAATGATCTTGTTGCCGTAGGACGCATTCACTTCCGAGTGAGTGACCTGGATAACTGTGGCGCCTTCGTCGTTCAAGCGTTTGAACAGCTCCATGATTTCCTTGCCCTGGCTGGAGTGAAGATTCCCCGTCGGCTCGTCTGCCAGGATGAGCCGAGGATTGGCAATCACGGCCCGGGCCACAGCGACCAGCTGCTGTTGGCCGCCTGAGAGCTGGTTCGGATAAAGGTCTTTCTTGCCGACGATCTGGAATCGATCGAGAGAATCCCCAACGATGGATTCGCGCTCGCTGCGTTTGATGTTGCGATAAGAGAGCGGGATATCGAGGTTTTCGTAAACGGTAAGGCTGTCCAGCAGATGGTACTGCTGGAACACGAAGCCGATATACCGCTTGTTGAGCTCGACGCGGTCTTTCGGCTTCAACTTGTGTACTGGCTCGCCGAGAAAGTAGTACTCGCCGAGCCAGTTGCTGTCGAGCATGCCGAGAATAGCCAGGAGCGTGGACTTCCCGGCGCCCGACGGTCCCATGATCGTGAGAAAGTCACCCTGTTTGATGTCCAGGCTGATGCGGCGCAGCACGAAGGTCTTTCCCACGCCGGTCTCGTAAAACTTTTCGAGATTTCGTACTTCGATCATGGAGTTACTTTACTACGTTTTCCTCGAGGAATTTTTCGTCAACCACACGGCCGTCGAAAAGGTGGATCGTGCGATCCGCGTAACGCGCGTATCGCGGATCGTGAGTAACCATGCATATCGTGGCGCCCTCACGATGCAGCCCGCGCAGGAGGTCCATTACGGCCTCGCCGTTTCGTGAGTCGAGGTTTCCGGTAGGTTCGTCCGCCAGCAGAATGGCAGGTTGCCCGCAGAGGGCCCGCGCCACGGCGACGCGCTGTTGCTGACCGCCCGAGAGCTGCGACGGATAGTGTTTCATGCGGTGCGCCATGCCGACTTTATCGAGCGATTCCTGGACCCGCTTCTTGCGCTCTGCCGACGGCATTCCTCGATACGTCAGCGGCAGCTCGACGTTTTCGTAAACCGTCAGGTCACCGATCAGGTTGAACGCCTGGAAGATGAAACCGATTTCGCGGTTCCGCACGCGCGCGCGTTCGCTCATGGAGAGGTCCTGCACGGGCTTGCCGTTCAGTTGGTAGATACCATCGCTCGGGCTGTCCAGCAGCCCCAGAATCGACAGCAGTGTGGACTTCCCGCAACCCGACGGTCCGGAAATGGAGAAGTATTCGCCCTTTTTGATTTCCAGGTGAACGCCTGCAAGCGCATGTGTTTCTACTTCATCCGTTAAGAAAACCTTAGTGACTCCCTCAAGTTGAATCACGGAATCGCTCATGCTCGCTCCTTCTTAGAGATGGCTGCGCCCTGTCGGGCTTGCATTCGCAGCCGCTCATTAGTTGATTCTCAATCGATCGTATGCATCCCATGCCGACATATCCGAAAGAATGACACGGTCGCCAATTTGAAGACCGTCCTTGATCTCGATGGTATTCACAGACGTGCGCCCCAGCTTGACCTGAACGCGCGTTGCATCGCCATTCGCCAGCCACTTGAACATCGAGACCGTCGTGTCGGCCTGACCGTAGGCCGGACGCCCGACATACAGCACGTCTGGCAATCGCTCGACTTCAATCGTCCCGTCCACGCTCAGGTCCGGCCGCACACCCTTCGGGTATTCGCCGTTCAGTTGGACATCGACCTTTACCGTACCATTGACGGAAGCCGGGTCGATTCGGATGACCTGCCCTGGAATTATTCCGTTCCGTGTGTCGATTGAGGCGATTTGTCCAATGGCAACGTCCTTCACCTGCGTTTCTGCGATCTGCAACTCCGCCCTCAGCCGGCCTGGCTGGGCGACCTTGGCGAGGATCGTACCCGGGGCCACTCGTTGTCCGGGCTCGACAGGTACCTGTTGCACCACTCCGGCCACCATGGCGCGGACCGTCAATTCGTCCACCTGCTTCTTACGCAGTTCAAACGCGGCCCGGTATTGGTCGACGCGCGCCTGTTGAGCCGCGATCTGAGCATCGGCCGATCTGGAGTTCACTTCGACCTTCTTCTTTTCCATCTCGTTCTTCGCGGCCAATTCCTGAGTTGTTACTTGAGATTTTTTCAGGATGACATCGGCAATCAGTCCGTCCTTGGCGAGCTCCCGGTTTGCCTCGAAGTCCAGCTTTGCGCGGTTGTAGTCGGACTCGACGCCGGCCTGCTGGACCTGCTGGTTCAGAATCTGGCTCTGCAGCGTCGCGCCAAGATTGGCCAGATCGGCCTCGGCTCCCTTGAGCTGAAGCTCGGCGTCGGTGGCCCGCTGCTGCACATCGGGATTGCTCATCACGAGAATGATGCTGTTGGCAGTGACGGTGTCACCCGCCCGCGCCTTACGCTGCTCGATAATGCTATCGAAAGTGGCTGGTATGAACCGAACTTCTTCGGGAACCAGCGTTCCGAGTCCCCGGACCTGCCGGAGCATCTCGCCGCGCTTCACCGTATCCGGCCACAGCGTCGCGCCATCCACGCTGGGTGCTGCGGGCGCCATTCGCGACAGTCCTAAAGTGACTGCCGAGGCGGCTACGAGAACCAGAACAGCATAGACGACCTTTTTAATCCTTTTGTTCCGGATAACTGACTTCGGGCGTGCTACGTCGACCATAAACTCCTCCGACTACCCCTTTGCGAGTCCAGTTCCATCATCTTTGGCTGGGTAAGTGTGCCATCGATTGTACTTAAGGTCGCAATCATTTGCATGCCCTCAATTTGAATGTCCGGCGCTGGGACGCGCCATTCCAGAACCGGACAGGGGGACAGAAGTCCCCGCAATCAACTGCTTATCGATCTCAATGTTGTTTTTCTGCAAAGTTCGCCCGACTTTCCTGTCGTAGTCCACCAGGGCTTTTGCGTAGTCCACGAGGGCCTGAATCTGCGACGTCTGCGCCTGCGCCACGTTGCGCTGCTCGGTAAGGACGAACCGGATCTGGGAAGTGCCGAGCTGGAATTTCTTTTGTTCGGCTTCCAACTGCATCTGCGAGAGTTGGAGCGCCTTGTCGGCGGCTTCAATTCGAGCGCGATTCATATCGACCTGGCTATGAGCGTTGCGAACTTCCAGAGCAATCATCTGCGCCAGCCTGTTCCGTTTCGCCTCGACAGACTGTTTGGTCGTTAAGGAGCGCGCGTAGTCGGCCTGGGTGGCTTTGTTGCTGAGCGGAATGGAAAGAGTGAAGCCAACGGCATAGCCCGTGTAGTTGTATCCAAACACCTGGCCAAAAGCGTCGGCAAGACCACCTCGAATTTTCTCCGCAACCTCCAGGTCTCCCAGTCCGGTGCGTTTCGTTTGCACGCCACCAACGCCGTTCTGTGTATAGCTTGCGCTTACACCGAGCGACGGAAGCAGTTGGTTCTTGTTGTATTTCAGATCGATGTCGGAGTTTTGAAGCTCGAGAGCGAGGCGTCGCATTTCAGGGCGGCTCTCGAGCGCATACTTGATGGCATCCTCGACGGACATCACGTCGTTAGGTGCGGGTTTATGCGGCGGATCGACGGGACTGAGGTTCGCCAGGATCAGTGCCGGATCGCCGAGATTCGTGATCATCCTCTTGATCCGATCCTGTGTCTGGTCGGCGGTGTAGGAAGTGGTCACCATCTGTTCCTGCCGTTGCGCGACGTCGGCTTCCGTCTGGACGACTTCGATAGGTGCCATCGTTCCGATCTCCACCTGCCGCTTGTTGTCGGCCAGAGTCCTCTGGGCGAGTTCCAGCGATTGCCTGCGGACCTTGATGTCCTCACGTTGAAAGACCAGATCCCAATAAAGATGTTGCGCATCCGTGACCAGGTCGATCATCTGCGTTTCGAAATCGATTTCCGAAATATTCAGATTGTTTCGAGCAATGCGGATCGCCGAGTCGTTGATGTTCCGGCCGTAGTTACGCAACAACGCCTGGCTTACGGAATAAGTGAGCGTGCCCCGGTAACTCGGGTTGAACGTGTTGAACAGGTTGTTGTCCGACGTCCGATTCATGTTGAAGGTGACGTCGACTCTCGTCCCGCTGTGAAGCGTCTGCCCGAAACCGACGGCGTACCGGTGGTACAACTGGCTGAACGCGGTCGCGCCGGCGCCGGCCGTCAACTGTGAGGCAACGGGGGCTGTGAACTTGCCGACCGTGGCGGAGAGATCGAGCGTGGGCTCGAAAGGCCGGAACAATGTCTGGATGTAGTACTGGCTGGCAAGAGGCGAAAACCGGTTCAGCGTCACATCGAGATTGCTCTGCAGCATCAGCCGAATGACGTCGGAAACGGCGATCGGCAACATGCCGGATTGCACCATCCCTCGCCAGGCCTCATCCGAGACCCGAGGCGTCACTGTGGACGCGGGATCGAACGGCGTGGGCCGATATCGGTTCAGAAACTGTTCAACCCACTTCGATTGAGCCGTGGCTGTTGTTGTGAAGACGGCCAGCAACAAGACTGTAACAAGAATTCGGATCTTCATCATTCCAACTCCATAAAACTCGCCGTTCGGCGAAAGGTTAACAGCACTTTACGAAAAGAAAGTGCCGCAGGTTCCGGGAGGCACGTGGATTTCCGCTCCTGGGTCTAGCAAAATCAATAAGAAAGGGGGAAAAGAAGCTGCAGGGCTGTCCGCTTTTAGATAGTGTAATCCCAAAAGTGGCCATTGGAACAAGAAGAACGCGGGCTGAAGCCCGCGACTACATCGGGGACGGCGCCGCTCTTAAATGTAGTCCCGGGCTTTAGCCCGCGTCCTTCTTGTCCAATTTTAACGCCACCGAGTTGATGCAGTACCGGAGGCCGGTCGGGCGGGGGCCATCCGGGAAGACGTGACCAAGGTGGGCGCCGCAGGTGCTGCACATGACTTCGGTCCTGCGCGTCCCGTAGCTGTTGTCCTCTTCGGTTTCGACGTTCTGTCCCGAAATCGGCTGGTAGAAACTCGGCCAACCGGTGCCGGAGTCGAACTTGGTGCTGGAATCGAACAGCTGGTTGCCACAAGCGACGCACTTGTAGACGCCGGGCTCTTTCGATTTGTTATATTCCCCGGTGAAGGGCCGCTCCGTGCCCTTTTCGCGGCACACGGCGTACTGTTCAGGAGTCAATTCCTTCTTCCAGTCTTCTTCGGTTTTCTCGATCTTCTTCTTCATACCCATCATTGTACCTTCAATTGACGAACTCGATCACGCACGGCCAGCCGCACCGCCATTTGCCGGTAGGCCGCCGCCGCTTGCCGAAAGTGCGTCGAAACCCCGGTTTCGGCTTCGTACACTGTACGTGGAATCTGAGGAGGTCCAATGAGAAGAGGAAGACTAAGGGGACCACATCCGGGTGGAGCCTTTGTTGGCTTGTTTTTCGTGATGATGGGAGTGGCGTTCCTGCTCGGCAACCTGGGGTATGTCGAGGTAAGGGAGATCTTTCGTTCGTTCTGGCCCTTAATCTTTATCTTGATGGGTGCGTCGCTGCTGTTGCGAAGTCATGATGATCGCGGGGCGCGGAATGCAGCGTTCATCTGGATTTTTGTTGGCGGGTTCTTCCTTTTGAACATGAACGTTTTCAACTTTGGTTTCCGCACCATTTTCCCCGTGTTTTTTATCCTGATGGGCGGCCTCTTCCTATGGCGAGCATTCGGCGGCCCACGGCATGAGCATGAACCCCGAGCGCCTGAGTCCCCTTCCCCCGGCGCGACGATTCAGGAAGGGTCCGAACAGGAGTCTCAACTGAGACCCAGGGGCGGTTATTCATCGGACTCTACCTTCTCTGTGACGGGCGTGATGTCGCGCGTTCTACGCCGGAACAATTCGCAGCAGTTCCGAGGCGGCGACGTGACCGTGTTCATGGGTGGTTGCGCGCTCGATTTGCGTGCTGCGTCTCCGGCCAACGGAGAAGCGGTCATCGACGTATTTTCGTTCATGGGCGGCATCGCAATCATGGTGCCGCCGGACTGGACCGTCGAGAGCAGAGTCAACCCGATCATGGGCGCGTTCGAAGACGAGACTCAACCTCCCAAGGACGCTTCGAAACGACTTGTCGTTCGGGGTTATGCCGTCATGGGCGGAGTCGAGGTGAGCAACTAACGTGCATCCGCTACTCACGGGGAGAGGCCGAATACTGGTCTACGTCGGAGCGTGGGCGCCAATCGCTGCGATATTGACCACGATTCTCTCGGGACGCGGAGCAATGGCCTGGACGGAAGCTGCGGCTATCGCCTTTCCGATGTGCCTGCTTTATGCATTCGTCTGCATGGCTTCATGGTACCTCTGCCGCGCCATTCCACTTCGGGAGACCGAGATTTTGAGATTGGCTGGAACTCATGCCACAGCGGCTCTCCTTTGCAGCGGCATGTGGCTCGTCATCGGCCAGGCCCTGGCCGTGCTTCTCGACGCGACTCCCTATTTCGAAGGGATCGATGAGCGGTATCTCAGCCTGCTGCCGACCCTGTTTCTGTCGGGTATTCTGCTTTTTCTGCTCGCTGTGTCATTCAACTACCTGTTGATCATGCTGGAGGCGTCCCGCCGCTCCGAGACACGGGCTCTCGAACTTCAGGTTCAGGCCCGCGAGGCGGAACTGAAGGTTCTGCGCGCACAAATCGATCCGCACTTTCTGTTCAACAGCCTGAATTCGATCAGCGCGCTTGTGATGGCGGACCCGGCCGCGGCTCGTCGGATGTGCCTGCTGCTTGCCGACTTCCTTCGAGGTTGCCTGAAACTGGGTTCGGAAGCCACGATCCCGCTGATTGAAGAGCTGAGACTCGCTGAACACTACCTTGAAATCGAAAAGGTCCGGCTCGGATCGCGGCTTATTGTTCAGCGCGAGATGGATCCGGAATGCGAAAACTGTCCCGTTCCACCCCTGATCATTCAGCCGCTGGTGGAGAATGCCGTCCTGCATGGCGTGGCACGATTGCTGGATGGTGGAACGGTGCGTATTGAGGCGCGGCGGAACGGTGCATTTCTCAACATCGTTCTCGAGAATCCTTTTGAACCGGAAGGTAGCAGCCGGAATGGCGCCGGCCTGGGGCTCAAAAATGTGAAAATGCGGTTGGCGAATCTTTTCGATGGGAAGGCTCGTCTCGATGTGGAACAAACAGATGCGCGATTTCGCGTCGAGCTACAGCTGCCTTGCGGACGACCATGACGATGTTGAAGGTGGTCATTGTCGATGACGAGGAACCTGCGCGCAAGCTGTTGCGCGAGTACCTGTCCGCTGATGTCGATATCCAGATCGTCGCGGAATGCGCCAATGGTTTTGAGGCTGTGAAGGCGGTTACCGACCTGAAACCGGATCTCCTGCTGCTCGACATCCAGATGCCCCGTCTCGACGGATTTGAAGTGCTCGAATTGATCGGCCGGGAAGTGGACGTGATATTCGTGACCGCCTATGACAAGTACGCCTTGCGCGCCTTCGAAGTACACGCGGTGGATTATCTTTTGAAACCATTCAGCTCGGATCGCCTTTGTGAAGCGCTGGATCACGCCCGAAAACGACTAGCCGCCAGGGAACAGCTTCCGGTGCGAGATCTCGCTGCGAGTGCACGTTCGGGCGCGAAGGTGGAACGCGTGTTGATTCGTGACGGGTCCAACGTCCACGTGATTCCGGTTTCGAAACTCGATTATGTGGAAGCGCAGGACGATTACGTCTGTTTTCGCTCCGAAGGAAAGCGGTATCTCAAGCAGCAGACGCTGGGGGAGGTCGAAACCGCTCTCGATCCTTCGCAGTTTGTCCGCATCCACCGCTCGTACATCTTGAACGTTGATCGCCTTGCCAGGCTGGAGCTTTACGCCAAAGACAGCCATGCCGCCATCCTTCGCGACGGTACTCGCCTTCCGGTCAGCCGCTCCGGCTATGCACGCCTGACTGCGATCCTGCAGTAGAAGAACCCGGCGCTGCGCGCATGGTAGAATCCGCGTTGAAATGGGGGTTTCTATGAGAACGCTCTGCGCTATTGCCATTATGACCTCGGCCGTGCTGCTGGGCGCACAGGGCCGGCCACAGACCATGATCGAATGGGCCCATACCGGATCGGTGCAGTCTCAGACAAAGTATTCAGCGGCGGCAGATATCACTCCGTCGAATGTCGGCCGGCTGGAACTCGCCTGGCAATGGCGCCCCAGGGAGCTTCCGCTGCCGGATCAGACGCAGCCCGGGAATTTCCAAGCAACGCCGCTCATGATCGACAACGTGCTGTATTTGAGCACGCCGTTCAACCGCGTGGTCGCTCTGAATGCGGAAACAGGCGAGGAACTATGGACCTTCGACCCGAAGGCTTATCTGGACGGCCCGGGGATCAACCTCTATTACCAACATCGCGGCGTCGCTTTCTGGCGCGACGGCAACGAGTCGCGCATCTTCATGAACAGCCACGACCGTCTCTTCTCGGTCGACACAAGAACGGGTGAATTGGTGACCCGTTTTGGTCAAGGCGGCTACGCGATGCTGAGGGAAGGACTGAGGAACCATGAGAACAAGATCGGGATGCGGCAGAGCTCGCCCCCGGTGATTTACAAGAACCTGGTGATTGTCGGAAGCAGCATCCCGGATCGCTTGCAGTACAAAGGCGATCCTCCCGGGACGATTCAGGCATTCGATGCCCGAACCGGAAAACGCGTGTGGGTTTTCTACATGATTCCGCGGCCTGGTGAATTTGGGAACCAGACCTGGGAGAACGATTCGTGGGCGGTGACCGGACATGTGAATGTCTGGGGACCCATGACTCTGGACGAAACGCGCGGATTGTTATACGCGCCGACGAGCACGCCAAGCAGCGACTACTATGGCGCACGACGGCCGGGCGCCAATCTGTTTGCGGAAACGTTGTTGTGTCTGGATGCGGCGACGGGCATCCGGAAATGGCATTTTCAGGCAGTGCACCATGGCCTGTGGGACTACGATTTCCCGGCCCCGCCCAACCTGGTGACGATCCCTGTCGGCGGCCGAAGGATTGACGCGGTGGCGCAAGTGTCGAAGCAAGGATTCACCTATGTTTTCGATCGAGTGACCGGCCGGCCCGTGTGGCCAATCGAAGAGCGCCCGGTGGATACGACAACGGACGTGCCCGGTGAGAAGCCCTGGCCGACCCAGCCGTTCCCGACCAGGCCTCCCGCCTTCACCCCTCAGGGGATCACCCTGGAGGATGCGAACGATCTGACGCCCGAAATCAAGGCTCTTGCACTCGAACACATGAAAAAGTTTCGAGTCGGCCCGATCTTTACGCCGCCGAGCTTGCGAGGCACGCTCATGCGGCCGTCGAACAATGGCGGCGCCAATTGGGGGGGCGCGGCCTTCGATCCGGAAACGGGCCTGCTGTATGTGAAAACATCCAACTTTGTCTACATCAATCAAGTCTGCAGGAACGACGGGAGCGATCCTCGCATTGATGCCGAATACCATAACTACTGCAGCGGGATAGTAGAGACTCCCGCAAGCCCGCTGGGCCCGATTCCCATCACCAAGCCGCCATACGCCGAGCTGGTCGCGATCGACCTTAATAAGGGGGAGATCGGATGGCGCGTGCCCTTCGGTGAAGGAAGTGCGGCGCTTCGCACACACCCGCTCTTGAAGGGGATTTCGCTCCCGGCTCGATTGGGGACTCCTGGCAATGCGGGATCCATCGTGACCAAGGGTGGGTTGGTCTTCGTCGGAAGCGGCGACCCCTATCTATATGCCTTCGACAAGTCGACCGGCCGGGAAGTGTCGCGTGTACCGACCCCGTTTCCAGTTAGCGCGACTCCGATGACATACAAAACGAAATCGGGCAGGCAGTTCGTGGTCGTGGCGACCGGCGCCGGCCCGGACGCCGCCCTGGTGGGCTTCGCGCTTCGCTCGCAATAGATGGGATTGGCTTCGAAGAAGCCCAGGAAATCGCTAACGGCTCCCGATGCTGACAAGGGCCCAGCCGGAAGCCAGCAGAGCTCCGATCATGAGGAGGATCGTCTGGCCCACGGGCCGAAACACGTCCTTGCCATGTCGAATGCGCATTCCGGCCCCCCAAAGCCATATGTCAGACGTCATCAGCGTGGTGAACACGATTGCGCCGACAGACAATCCACCGATGCTCAGACCGCCTGGCGGAGCCGGTGCGTTGAGAAGCTTCGCGATGGCGAAAGCTCCACCATTCACGGAGAAAAGCAACGAGTATCGCTTCATTTTTCCCTCGAGGTAGAGTGCCTGGTCTTCCCTCCGGACACCTTCTTTATTATCTTCGAGGAACTTCCATTTGCCGATCATCGGCCCTGCAACGGGTCCCAGAATGACGCCCACCAGCAGACCAACCTCGAGGGGCTGATATAAAACTTTTCCCAATGCTCCGGCGACGGCCAGGATCGCAAAGCTGAGAAGCACCGGCCTCAGTGTTTCAAGGTCAACTTTGGTCTGCGTCCACCAGTCCATACTCAGCGTCATCTTTCTGGAACCAGACTCGGAGAGCCGGCAAGCTCCGGCCGTTCGATGATCCGAGACATCATCCATATGTACAACGACGCCGACCTCCCGAAAGAAGCCCCGACGAGATACAACACAAGGACAAAGATCGCCAGGAAGAACAATCGTTTTTGTTTTTCACTCATCGTTCGTAACTCCATTCATGACGTCGCTGAATGCGTTTGTGTGATGACCACTCTTCGGCAGTTATTGCCCACCTTTCGTGGTCGCGCCAGCGGCCCGCAATCTTCAGGTAACGTTGTGAGAAGCCCTCTTTTCTGAATCCAAGCCGTTGAACGAGGCGCGTGGAAGCGTCGTTGTCCGGCTGAACGTTTGCTTCCAGCCGGTGTAATCGCAAACGACGAAACGCGTCAGAGATCGCAGCACTAAGCCCCTCTGTCAGGTACCCATGTCTATTGTGCGGCACGAAAGCATAGTAACCGAGGTAGGCCGACCGAAAATTCCCGCGAACGATCTCAGTGATATTAATGACACCTGCAAGTTCGTTGGTTTCGGTGAGTATCCAATACCCCACATGCTGGGGTTGTTGGAGGTGTGCAAGATACCGACTGAACGCTGCCGCCGTTCGGGGAGGCGACGCCCAACTGTCGTGAAGTTGCCGGCTTCGCGCAACAGCAGCCAGAAATTCTTTCTGGCGATGTTTCGATGGTTTCTCAAGAATCCGTCGCTTTGGCATGCGGCGAGTTATGAGCCGACTTCGCTGAATTCGGGTGCGTACTTTACCATTCCGCTGATCGTTTGCAGAGCGCCCTCCTTAAGTTCGATCACCATGAACGCGTCCAGCGCATTATATTCATTGTCCAAACGATAATCCTTTGCCCTTGAAAACCCGAAACGCGGATAGTATGCGGTATGTCCCAGGACAACGACCGCGCCGTACCCTTTTTGTTTGCATGCTTCCAGACCGTCGCGAACGAGTCTTGAACCGATTCCTTTGTTCTGAAATTCCGGCAAAACACTCATTGGGGCCAGACCGGCTCCGCGAAAATCCTCAGGGGCTTCCGCTACGCTGATGGGCGAGAACAGAATGTGTCCGACGACACGGCCTTGATCCAACGCTACCAGCGAGACGACAGCCTTATTTGCTGCTCGAAGCAGTTCAACCAGCTGGGCTTCGGCACTGCCGCCAAAAGCCCGTTCGTTTACGTGCCGGATTGAAGAAAAGTCATCTGGTGTTTCCTTGCGGATTTCGATCATTTCAAGTTCTATCAACGGCGACATAAACGCGATAACAACCAGGCAAATGTTCTCATGTTCATATGCATTCCAGCGAATGGTCTTTCGCTGTCGCGCATCAAGAGGTGACCGAAGTGGTACGATGGTCGCGTGCGGCGCGTATTCACAGACGCCGCTACAGCAGCAGTTCCTGCACTGCTTCGCGGCCGCGAGCGAACTCTTTCGTGCGTGGATCGACCAGCTCGAAGTGGCCGGCGTCGTCGAGCGTAATCAGGTCCGCTGCATCTCCTCGTGCTGTTGCTGCCGAGACATAACGTTCGCTGAGTTCGAACGGGACGTCCATATCCGCAGTGCCGTGCAGTAGTTTTTGCGGAATGTCGAAGGGAAGCTGCTCGATGGGAGACGCCACATGATACCTGTCTGGAGCTTCCTCCGGGCTTCCACCAAGAAAATCTGCCACTACTGTGTTGCTCAGGCGCAGCTCCCAGGCTCGCTTCAGATCGGCCACGCCGGCCAGCGAGACGATTCCTGCGAGATGGAGCGGATCATGCGTGTGGAGCGGATTGTCCGGAGGAATCTTTCTTCGGGAGCCGAGCCATAATGCGAGATGTCCGCCTGCGGAATGCCCCAGGGCAATCACGCGAGCAAGATCCAGCCGGTGGGTCACCGCCATCAAGCGAAGATGGTCGGCGCCGCGCGCGACGTCCTGCAAAGTTCCGGGCCAACCGCCGCCCGGGTTTCCAATCCGGCGGTACTCGAGACTCCAGGTGGCGATTCCGGCGGCCGTCAGTGCAGCGCAAAGATGACCGATATATTCCAGGTCGTACCTGGCTCGCCAGAATCCGCCATGGATCACGATCACGACAGGATGAAGTCCTGCGTCGCGAGGAAGACGAAGATCCCCAAACTGCAACGGGTCCGATCCATAGGCAATGCGTTCCATGAGCTAGGCCCGCCGACCCAGGAAAAATTCGCGGAGCAGGGCAGAACACTCGGCCTCACGTACACCGGAAAATACTTCGACGCAATGGTTGAGCCGGGGGTCTGTCAGCACGTTATAGATGGATCCGGCCGAGCCGGCCTTTGGATCGGGCGCTCCAAAGACCAGGCGTGCAATTCGAGCATGAACCATCGCACCCGCGCACATGACGCAGGGTTCAACCGTGCAATACATTGTGACTTTGGACAGCCGGTAATTGCCGAGATTCCGCGCCGCGTCGCGTAAAGCGATGATTTCCGCATGCGCCGTCGGATCCGCGGAAGAAATCGGCCGATTGTAACCTCGCCCGATCACTCTGCCATCCGCCACGATGACCGCGCCGACAGGCACTTCGCCCGCAGCTTCGGCTGTCTTCGCCTCGGCAAGAGCCAAAGACATATAACTCTCGTCCAAATCTCCATTCATGATGCCCATGCTACACTTATTCTCGATGAAATTCGTTCGCTCCATCGTACTGCTGGTCTTTCTGGTACCCGGTACGCTTCTCGCTCAAGGTGTGAGAATGTCCGCCGACTTTCTTCCACTGGAGGTCGGTAATCGGTGGGTCTACGAAGTCTCCAACGAAGATGGCAAGAAGATCGGGGATCTCGACTTTTCAGTCCAGGAGTACACGATTATCGGTGGGCGCAGCTTCTACGTGGTCACGCGATTTCCGTTCGTGGCGGAGGGCAGCGGCCTGACGAAGCTGATCCGGTATGACCGCCAGGAGCGCCAGTACCTGAAAATGGTGGACAACGAAGAAGGGCCGCTCTTTCTTGCGGACGGCGCCAGGGCCGAGGTCCTTCAGGCCGACGACTCCGGTCTGCCGTTGAAATTCATCCTTCACCTCGATCTCATGGACCTGACGTTTCAGCGCGCTGTCGGCATCATCGAAGCTCGAATACAGGGCCCCAACGGGCTTCAGATCGCCAAACTCGCCAGCCTTAAGACCGGCGAGCGAAGAGCGGCTGAAGCTGCGGCGCAGGGCGCGCCCGTGCTCCCACAGCCGAAGCCGCCCGAACAGAGAACCAAAGAGCTGGCGCAGAATGTTGCGACGATCTCCGAAGAGAATCCAGTGCTCGATGTCAGAGCAGATCCGATCCCTGGCGGACACAAATTCGTTTTGACGGTGATCAACACTTCGGACAAGTTGCTGCCTTTCAAGTTCACGTCGAGTCAGAGCTACGACTTCGCGGTCATCGACGAACTGACGGGTCAGGAAGTCTGGCGATGGTCGCAAAGAATGCTCTTTACGTCGGGTGTCGTCCGTCAGGAGGCGATCCGGCCCAACAGGAACTGGACATTCGAGGTGACGTGGAATCACCGTGACAACGATCTCAATATGGTAACTCCGGGCAAGTACAAGGTCCTTGGGATTGTCGCGACCAATCCGCCGATCGAATCCGAACCGGCTGCTTTCGAAATCCAATAGTGCGCGATCTCGTCGAACCCGTCACTGCCGATGCCCGTATGCAGCGGGCTTTTCGTTTTATCTCCGAGAGCGAGGCCCAGATCGAGGCCGACCAGATCCGGCTGACTTCCATACCAGCACCGCCTTTTGGCGAAACCGAACGCGCCGCAGCCTTTTCGGAAGAGTTACGCAAGATCGAACTGAGCCCTGTCACCGACGCTATCGGAAACGTGATCGCTTCCTACGAGAGCTTTGGCCCAAATCCGGTGGTGGTCGGAGCGCACCTCGATACGGTCTTTCCGCGGTCAATCGCTCTCGATCTTCGCCGAAAGGGTCGAATCCTGTGTCTGCCCGGAATATCGGACAATGGTTCGGGCCTTGTTGCGCTGTTGTGGTCATTGCGCGCCGCGAAGGGTGCGGGACTGCGGTTCCGGCGTCCGGTGATCGCGGTTGGCAATGTCGGAGAGGAAGGGGAAGGCAACCTGCGGGGGATCCGCCACCTTTTTAATGCGCCACCATGGGAAGGCCGCGAATGCGACTTCATTGCCGTCGATGGCGGCGGGCTTCAGCGCGTTACGCATCAGGCTCTGGGTAGCCGCCGCTTTCGAATCCGCATGAGCGGGCCGGGCGGCCACAGTTGGGCTGATTTCGGACGCGCCAACCCGGTGCACACGATGGCGACCGCGATCCACCTCTTTACAACCAATGCAGCAGTCCGACGCCCCGGCACATCTTTCAATGTGGGAGTGATTCGAGGCGGAATTTCCGTGAATGCCATTCCGGCGGAAGCGCTGATGGAAGTGGACCTCCGGTCGACCACGCTCGCCAATCTCGACGAACTGGACAATCAACTCCGGCGCGCGTTGAACGAGGCGATGACTCCTTCAGGCGTCGAGTGCAAAGTCGAGGTGATGGGTGAGCGGCCCTCGGGCGTGACTCCTCCCACATCGCGACTCGTGCAGGCGGCACTCGAGGCGACCAGGCGGTTTGGCGTCGAGCCCCAGCTCGATGTCGGTTCAACCGACGCCAACATACCGATGTCTTTGGGGATTCCTGCAGTCGCAATCGGCGCCGGCGGAAGCTCCGGTAATGTCCACACGCGCGACGAATGGTTTGATCCTTCACATCGCGACCTCGGCCTGCACCGGTTGTTGACCTTGATTGCGACCGTGGCGGTTTTAGAGTGACCGTTGCCGCTGCGCGGCTGTATTCGGACGCCTTCGGCAACTTTGATAGACCGCCGCTACAGTCCGCCGCCGCGGCCCAGCGCGAAGAGGATTCCTTTCAGGTAAGCGTCCAGTTCGGCCTTCTCCACGTTCTTGCGAATAACTGTAGACAGGTCCGTAGCCGCATCATCGATCAGTGCGACGATCTGCTGAATCATCTCTTCAACACGTGCCACTTCGGCGTCGATGGCGGCCTTGTCCTGGCCGGCCTGGTCTTCCGCTTGTTGGGACTTGATTTGCTTGGCGAGCCGGGCACGCTCCGTTTCAAGCAGTGAGCTGGCGCTCTGCAGTTCCTGCGCGAGTTGCGTTTTCTGCTCAATCGCCTCCTGAAGTTTGTTTTCGTATTGCTTCCGGAGTTGATCGACAACTTCAGTGCTGACGCCTTCGTTCTTCTGGGACATTCTTTGGAGCTGCTGGCCCAGCCTTTCTATTTCAGACTGAAAGCGGCGACGATCGGCGTCCCAATCATTCCGCGCGGCCTGAAACACGTGTTCGACATTCTCTTTCTGTTTCCGCATTTCCTCCGCTTTGGCGCCCGTCTCGCTGCCGGAGCGAGCCGCGACTTCATATCCCTGGATTTTTGCCTGAGCCTGAACGAACGCGTGCTGGAGCTGCGCGGTGTGATCGTTTAACTGGCGTCGTTCTGCGTCCCACTGCCTGGACGATTCCTCCAGTTTCTGGATCTGTCGTGCCAGTTTCTCCCGTTCGGTGTTCCATTCACCAAGGGATTCCTTCAACCGCTTCTCGAGATCTCTGACCTTCGGATTGACTTCGGGGGTGTCCTCGTTTAGTACCGGTTTGCCCATGATCTGCGCCGCCCTGCGCAGCTTGACCATTTCTCCGGTCATCTTGAGCTTTTCCTGTTCCCACTCGGTTTTGGCTCTCAGGAACGCCTGCTCGACATCGGTCCTTTCTTTCGTGACACGATTCAATTCCACTTCGAACTGTTCTTTCACCGACTGAGTCGCACGCATCGGGTTGTTGGAACGTTCGATCGCTTCTGCCACAGCGCCTTCAAGCCGGTTGACCTGCGACTGCAACCGTGTGCGCTCCGTGTCCCACGCCTGAGAAGCTTTCCTGAGCTTTTCTTCTGCTTCCTCCTGCAATCGTGCGATGGCGGCGGAATCCAGGGCGGCCGTTTTGGGATCGGCAGCACCGCGTTTTGCGCGGCTGTTTTTGGCGTCAGTCAAAGCAGTTTCGAGCCGGTCGATCTCGGAGTTGAGGCGGCGCTTCTCGGAGCGCCAGCGTTCAGAGGCGGATTCGAGTTCTTCCTGGGCCTGCTCCTTCTGCCGCTTGACCTGCTTTAGCCTGGATTCAAATTCGGACTCAAGCTCATCCGTGATCTGCTTCCGTAAAGCTGCTTCTTTATCCATTACGGCGAATTATAACAGGGCGACATTCGTGACATAATTTCTCGCTCACAAGGGAGCCATTATCGAAATCCGAAATCCGGCAACGGGCGAAGTGGTTGGGCAGGTTGCGGTTGCCACGACCGCCGATATTCAGGACAGCGTCTTGCGCGCCCGGGAAGCCCAACAACGCTGGAAGCAATCGTCCTTCGGGGATCGAGCGCGCATCGTCAAACGCTTTCATGACCTGATCCTCGACCGCCGCGACCTGATTCTCGATACCATCCAGGCCGAAACCGGAAAGTCCCGCCGCGATGCGCTGGCGGAAATCGTGATCGTTGCGGGAACGGCGCGATACTACCTTGCGAATGGCGGGCGTCACCTGGAAGTCAAGCGCCGGCGGGCCGCTGTCCCACTGATCACGTCTGCGGAAATTGCCTATAAGCCGCATGGTGTGGTGGGGCTCATTACGCCCTGGAATTATCCGTTCCTGCTGGGCATTGCGGATGCCTTGCCTGCTCTGCTTGCCGGCAATGCTGTTGTGACAAAGCCATCCGAACTGACGCCGCTGTCCGCCGTCCTTGCCCGGGATCTCCTGGTGGAGAGCGGTCTCGATCCGAATCTGGCCCTCATCGTGAACGGTGGCGGAGATGCCGGCGCCGAGCTGATCCGGCACGTCGATTACATCGGCTTCACGGGTGGCGCCGGAACCGGCAGAAAAGTTGCCATGGCGGCATCCGACCGGCTCATCCCATATTCCCTCGAACTTGGCGGGAAGAATCCAATGGTCGTGCTCCGGGGAGCGCCGTTGGCAGAAGCGGCGAAAGGCCTGATGGCCGGAGCATTTTCCAACAGCGGCCAGACTTGTATTTCTGTCGAGCGCGTCTACGTCGAAGAAACCGTCTACGATCAATTTGCGCAGCAGCTGGCCGAGGAGACATCGAGGTTGAAGCTCGGCTGGTCCAGGGCGTGGGACGTGGATATGGGAAGCATGATCAGTAAGGCACATGCGGACAAAGTATCCAGCCGTATTCAACAGGCAGTCGACGCAGGAGCGCGCGTGCTGGCGGGAGGTAAGCGCCGCCCGGATCTCGGGCCGAGCTTTGTCGAGCCGACGGTCCTTACGAATGTTTCGGACGCAATGCCTATTTCAAAAGAAGAGACATTCGGCCCCGTGGTCGCTCTTTATCCTGTGCGAAGCTCTGAAGAAGCGATTGCCCGCGCAAACGATTCGGAGTTCGGGTTGAATGCGTCCGTCTGGGCGGGACGGAGAACACAGGCAAGAGAGATTGCGCGGCGGATTGATGCGGGGTCGGCGGTAATCAACTCCACGCTCTTGATCTACAACAGCTTCGACGTGCCGCAGGGTGGAATCAAGCATAGCGGCATCGGCCGGCGCCACGGTGAGCATGGAATCCTTCGCTACACACAAGCGCAGAGTATTGTGAGCAGCATCGCATCGGGCGGTGGCTTTGACTCGCTGCTCAATCGAATCAAGGACGAGAGAATGGCCAGGGTGGTTATTGCGGGCTTGAGACTGTGGCGCCGGATTCCGTGGCTGGGGTAATTCGGGGAATAATTCTGGGGACAGACTCCGAATTCACCCAATTACGGTTTGACGGTCGTTGATTCGTAATTGGGTGAATTCGGAGTCTGTCCCCAGAATTATTAATCGTAATTACCTAGTTCGTTTTTGCCGCTGCTTTCTGCGTTGTGGATTGGCGCGACAGGTACAGGTAAACCGGCGTCACTTCAAAGGGCATCTTTTCCCGTGCGAATTGCAGCGCCACCGGCTTGGATTTCGTGAGCTCGATCCTTGCAGTCCACGGATCGACATGAACGCGGCCTCCGAGCGGGAGAGCCGCAATCTGATCCACCCGCGTCGGTTGCAGTTCGGGTGCAACGGTAATCAGGCTCGCCATTCGCGTGACCTTGCTGTCCTTGGCCATGGTGTTGCCGATATGCGGCAGCAGCAGGTGGTTGAGCACCTTTGCCCGCTGGTCAACGGCCTTCAGGAAGAGGCCCGCGTTGGCGAGCTTGGCGTTGTATGGGGACTTTTTGAGGTACTCGGCAGCCTTGGTGTCGGCCTCGGTCTCTTCTCTTTCGTCGCGTTTCAGTCGCACGCTTTTCAGAGCGTCCTGATCCTGAAAGAGCATTCGGTCGTTGAATGAATACTTGGTATCGATTTGATGCCCAAGGGCAATGTGCGCGAGCTCATGAGCCAGCACGGCTGCCAGGCTTGCTTCATCCGGCAACACATCGACAAGGCCGCGGCTGAGCACGATCGTGTTTCCGATCGTGAACGATTCGAGCGGTGACGTCAGAAGCACGCGCGCTCGAACTTCAGGCTCGATATTCAGATTGTTCGTGATCTCCAGATTCGTGAGAACCGTTTCGAGGACCTTGTTCACTTCGCCGTCAGGGGCAATAAGCATGGCTTTTTCGAGCCGCTGAATAATGTTGTCTTCGGCCTGGCGTTCCCACTCACGCAGGGCTCGGACGGGTGATGCGGTCTGGGTATCGTCGAGATTGTCGCGAACCTGGTCGGACTCGACGATCAGCGAGGTCAACTCTTTCTCTTTGTTCTCCCTCCCGACGTTATAGCCCCACAGCCGGGTCTGAGCCTTGAAAGAAAGCTTCTTGCGGCCGAACATGTACCCAAGATCGGATTCTTCCGTATAAACGTAGGAAGGGAACCAGAGGTTGGGACCCATGTTCTCGCGCCAGCTGTCGAAGTGGAACGCCAGTTTTTCGGAACCGTTCGTGGCATAAGCCCCGTTGAAGCGGACGATGTTGTAGCCCAGATCCTCGGCCCAGATGCGTCCACTGAAAATTCCTTCGCTTCTCACCTTGGGTTTGACATCGAAAACCACGCAGCGGACATCGCCCAGGAACTCGCGGCGAATAAATTCATACGTGTAGTTCTGACGATCCAGCCCGTTCTTGATGAACAGGGTCTGCGTGAAACCGCCCGGCAGGTAACGTACTGCGTAAATCTGGGAGATGGATTTCTTGACCGAGCCCAGGAAGCCGGGGTTGTTGAGAAGAGTCTTCTGCTGGCCTTCGTTCGTCAGATCAAGTTTGCCGAGAAAGTACTCGTCGCTCCTCGGAACGAATGCGAGTTCGTTGCTGCGATCCAGATTCTGGATGTAGGTTTCGACGAGAGGATGGAAATTTTCCAGCCTCTTGGGCATCGAGTTTTCGTTCTGAATGATCTTGTCGAGGATTTGCTCGGCCGTTGGCTGGGCCTGTTCGGCATAGAGCAGAGCGGCGCCCAGCGATAGTATACCGATGGCGATTAGTAAGAGTTTCAGTCTCATATTACGCATACCTTTCTTCATAGGTCGGGCTCAATAGGCCAATTGAAAAATGATGTGAACCGTGGCCGTTGAATCCACAGGTTGTCCGTCTCGCTGGGCCGGCTTGAAGCGGATCTGCTCAGCGGCGTGAACGGCACTTTCATCGAGTCCGTGACCGAGGCCGCGAACAACATCGAGGACCCGGACCTGGCCGGCGCTGGTGAACACGACGCGCAAAAGCACCTCGCCCTCGAGTTTCCGGTTTCGCGCGTCCTCGGTGTATTCGGGACGCGGTTTGAACAGGATCTCAGCGGGGACCTGGGGTGGACCCGCATCCTGTTTCTTCGGGGAGGCCGCAGGACGGCTGGCGTCGGCATCACCGAACCCACCTTGCCGAATGCTTCTCGCGCCTTTGTTTCCGTCGGACGCAGCTGTGCCGTCTCCAAATCCGGCGCTCGCGACCAGGCCGCGTGCTCCGCGCGCGCCGCCCGTTCCATTGCCGGCACCCGCGCCGACAGGCAGATCGAACGAGCCAAGGCTCGCAATGTTGACGGCCTTATCCGCACGGCCGTCACCACGCGCTCCGTTAGGATCGCCGAAGCCTCCGGTCTGCACCTGGCGCGCCGGTAGATTCACTGTCGCCGGACTCTCTGTCGGAAACACGTTCGTGCGAACTTCTGGTTTCGGCGCCGGTGGCGGAGCAGGAGCCGGGGGTTCAGGAATGGGAATATTTTTCGTTATCAGCGGCACCGGTGTCTCTCGTTTGATTACCGGGGGCGGCTTCATCTCAGCGATCTTCGGCAGCTCCACAGGCTTTTCCACTGGCCGAGGCGCAGGCTTCGGTCGTGGCGGTGGAGGCAGTTTCCAGTGTGTAACTTCCAGGGTCGGTCGACGAAGCGGTGGTGGGGCCAGAAAAACGAGATCGTATTTGGCCCTGATGACATCCGTGAAGAGCAGCGGAATAATGAGAAGAACAGACAGCAAAACACCATGCAACCCGACACTTGTCCAAAACACCTTGGTACGTGAACCAACATGTTCGAGCGATTGGAAAAGCTCACTCCGAGAATTTTGGACAGATTCGCCGGGTGAGGAGTCGTGTGACTTCGCCATAACGGACTGCTTATCTGCACGGTGGCTGCCAGACTCGTTACTGCCATCAATCCGCAGGTACCCGCCGCAGGCGCCAACAACAGGCGCGGCTTTAGTCGGCACGACGATGGAACTCCGCCGGGCCAGTGGAATTCCCATTCCGTCCAGTAGCCGGACGAAGGCTCCGGAAGTAACTCGGGGTTCGTCCTATAGGGTTGGATTTCTAGCCGGAAACTGTGCTAGTTATTTCGTTAATGAAAGTGCTGATTGCCGAGGATGATAAGGACTCCCGAGAGCTGCTGGGCTGGCTGCTGCAGAAGCTGGGCCACCAGATCGTCGTGACGGAGAACGGTGGGGACGCATGGGAGGCGTACCGGAAGGGAAAATTCCGTCTGGTCATCTCGGATCTGCTGATGCCGGACATTGACGGCCTCGAACTCTGCCGCCGCATTCGTGCGCACAAACAGTCGAAATACACATACATCATTCTTCTGACCGCCCTGATCGGAAAGAAGGATTACCTCGAAGGCATGGAAGCGGGAGCGGATGATTTCGTCACCAAGCCGTTCGATCCGGACGAGCTCAAGGCTCGGCTTCGCGTTGTGGAACGCATCATCTCGTTTCAGGATCAAGCTGCGCCGGCTGATGCTCAGGAGAGCCCCGGCATTGCATGATTTCAGCGTGGGGTCATTTGTATGCGGGCAGTCCCGTAATGTATTCCCCGAGTATCAGTGTATGGATGTGATGTGTCCCCTCGTAGGTATAGACTGACTCGAGATTGCACATGTGGCGGAAGACGGGATACTCGAGCGTGATTCCGTTTGCGCCCATCAGGTCGCGAGCCAGCCGCGCGGTTTCGAGACCAACCCAGACGTTATTTCTTTTCGCCATCGAAACCTGTGCGAAGTGAAGCTTGCCTTCATCCTTCAAGCGGCCGAGTCTCCACGCCACAAGCTGACCCTTGGTGATCTCCGTGAGCATGTGCGCCAGCTTGTCCTGAACAAGCTGGAACTGCGCGATGGGCTTGTCGAATTGCACTCGCCCTTTCGTGTATTCAACAGCCCATTCGTAGCATGCCATCGCAGCTCCGATGCCGCCCCACGCGATCCCATAGCGGGCCTGATTCAAACAACCCAATGGAGATTTCAACCCGCTGCTCTGTGGAAGCAGATTCGCCGCGGGAACCAGTACATCGTCGAGAATGAGATCGGAAGTGACGGATGCCCGCAACGAAAGCTTTGCTTTGATTTCGGGAGCCTGGAAACCCGGCGTGCTGGTTTCGACAATGAAGCCCCGGATGTCCTCATTCACTTTTGCCCAGACAATCGCAACGTCGGCAATCGTCCCGTTGGTGATCCATCGTTTCGTGCCGTTGAGAACATAACCCTTGTCTGTGAGCCGTGCGCGGGTTTCCATGCCCCCGGGATCCGATCCGTGATCCGGTTCGGTAAGCCCGAAACATCCGATCTTTTCACCCCTGGCAAGAAGCGGCAGCCACTTTCTCTTTTGTTCTTCGGATCCGAAAGCAAAGATCGGATACATGACCAGCGCGCCCTGCACACTCACGAAACTGCGGAGGCCGCTGTCTCCGCGCTCGAGTTCCTGCATGACGAGCCCATACGCGACGTTATTCATATTCGCGCAGCCGAACTCTTCCGGAAGGTTTCCCCCAAACAAGCCCAACTGCGCCATTTCGGGAATCAGTTCCTTCGGAAAAGTCGCGTTTTCGAAATGTTTGTCGATAACCGGGATCACTCTCTCATCGACAAAACGGCGTACGGTGTCGCGCACCATGCGCTCTTCATCGGTAAGCAGATCGTCGATTCGATAAAAATCGACACCCTTAAATGGCATCGGACCCTCCAGATAAAAGGCTATCATAGGCCGAATGAGACCTGATTCCGCGATCGCGATCGTCGGCGAATTGCGACGCCATGGACATGAAGCTTATCTCGTCGGAGGATGCGTGCGCGACATGGTGATGGGGATCGAGCCGGCCGACTACGATATCGCAACCAGCGCGGTACCCGAACAGATCGCGAAGATCTTTCCAAGAACCGAAAACATCGGCGCGCAGTTTGGAGTCGTGCTGGTAATTTACAAGGGTCACACATTCGAAGTGGCAACATTTCGCTCCGATGAAGCCTATGTGGATGGAAGGCGTCCGACGGGCGTCGTTTTTACGGACGCGAAACAGGATGTCCTGCGCCGGGACTTTACGATCAACGGCCTGCTTTACGATCCTGTTGAGAATCGCGTGATCGACTATGTGAACGGTCAGGCGGATATCCAGGCCAAACTGGTTCGTGCGATCGGGGACCCCCGGGCACGATTCGAGGAGGACAAGCTCAGGATTCTTCGCGCAGTTCGTTTCGGCGCAAGGCTCGGATACACCATCGAGCCCGCAACCTGGGAGGCCGTTTGCGCGATGGCGCCGAAGATCCACCAGGTCAGCAGCGAGCGAATTCGCGAGGAGCTTGCGCGAATACTCACCGAGGGCCAGGCCGCGCGGGGTTTCGCGATGCTGGAAGAATCCGGTTTGCGCCGCGAGATTCTTCCCGAGTTGCAGTTAACGGATCACCTGGAGAGATGCCTCAAAATGTTGAAGCCGGGGATCGAACCGGATTTCGGCATGGCTGTGCTGTTGCACAATGTGCCTCTGGCGCAGACGCAAAGCATTGTGGAGCGCTTGAAGTTTTCACGCGCCGAGATGCATCATATAGTCGCCCTTCTCGAGAACCTCCCCAGATTCCATCAGGTGCGTCAGATGTCGACCAGTTCCCTCAAACGTTTCTTCCGCCTTGTGCGTTTCGACGACCACCTGGAGCTTGCGCGCATACACGGAGTCGCAGCGGGCGAAGACGCTGAAGACTACAGCTATGTATTACGCAAGCGTCAGGAATGGACCGACGGGGATATTGCGCCGAAACCCTTAATCTCCGGTGAAGACCTGATTGCCATTGGATTCAAGCCCGGTCCTTTGTTCAAGGAGATCCTGACCCGCGTCGAGGATGAGCAACTTGAAGGACGGCTCACCGGCCATTCCGAGGCGCTCGCCTTTGTCCGGCGGCATTACGGAAAGTCATGAAGCTCGCTCTCCTCCTGCTGATCTTGAATCTGAATACAGCTTCAGTCCAGGAGCTCGACGCCCTTCCCGGCATCGGGCCGGTTCTCGCCCGACGCATCGTCGAGTTCCGTCAGAAAAAAGGCGGCTTCAAGCGGGTCGAGGAACTTCTCGCCGTCCCCGGCATCAGCGAGAAAAAGTGGAAGGTCATTCGGGAGCGCGTGGAAGTAAAGTAGCGGTTAAGAAAAACAAAGACAAAAAGGCACAAGCCTACTGCTTACCATCATCCGCTTTGAAAATACCGCCGAAGAATTTCCCCATGCCCCGCATGACCTTGCCGATTCCTTTTCCGGTCGCTGTGACGCCGTCTTCAATAGCCTGAGAGATCCGGAGGCCATGAAGCGGGCAATAGGCGGTCGGCGCGGTCCCGGCAATGAAGACTTCTTCAAACGTGCTTTCACAGGAAGGATTTGCCAGCAGCAGGCTCTCGGCGTCGATTTTCGCCGTTTCGATGCCAGGAGGCCGTACGAAGGACATCGAGTCGGGATCCTGCGGAGGATATAACTGAGACGACTTCAGCATGAACTCCGTCCAGATCGGCAGCGCCGACCGCGCACCTTCAAGGTTGAGATCGCGATTGTCGTCAAAACCCACCCACGCGATTGCCAGCATGTCTTTCGTGTAACCGGCAAACCAGCCATCGCGCGATGTTCCGGTCTTTCCAGCAGCAGGTAATGTGAAGCCGCGAGCGCGAACCCCGGCGCCGGTTCCGGAATTGATGACGCCTTCCATGAGGTATGTCATCAGGTAAGCCAATTCCGGTCGCATCACTTCCTGAGGGTCGAACTTGTAGGCTTTATTTGTCGATCCGTCCGCGGAAGTCACTCGAAGAAGCGCGTGCGGCTGCATGCGGCGGCCCTCATTGGCAAAAGCCGTGTATGCGCCGGCCATTTCGAGCGGTGTGACTTCAAAGGCGCCGAGAGCGATGGAGGGATATCCCTTGATCTTGGCATTCAGCCCCATTCGCTTCGCAAATTGAGCCACACGGTCGTACCCGATGCGCTCGGCAACTTTGATGGTCGGCACGTTCAGAGAGTGTTGAAGAGCCGTGCGGACCGTTACGATGCCGCGATATTGCTGCTTGTAGTTGTTGGGCTCGTACGGTTTTGGCATGCCTGGGTAGACGAACGTGGTGGGCTCATCCATGAACGTTGTAATCGGCGTAATCACTTCAGGGCGTGAAGGCGGAGCAGACTGAGGATCTGCGGCGGCTTCCTCTCCGGGCGGAGGTGTCGTCTGATCGGATTTGGCCGTGTCCGTCGCCGGCGTCGCGCCTTCCGGAGGAGCGCCGTCGAATGCCGTCTCGAATGCAGCGGCGTAGACGAATGGTTTGAAAATCGATCCGGGCTGGCGGAAGGCTTGAACGATGCGGTTGTATTGGCTCGCGCCGTAATCACTGCCGCCCACCATCGCCTTGATCTCACCGGTGTGCGGATCGAGCGCGATCAAAGCCGCCTGCGGTTTCGGAGGATTTCCGGGATTCTTGGACCGTTTGCGTTGCGCAGCCAGTTGCTCTTCCGCGAACTTCAAGCCTTTTTCCACGGCTTCCGTGGCTGTTTTCTGAAGCACCGGATCGAGCGTCGTATACACGCGAAGGCTGTTATTGGTCAGCGCCTCTTCGCTGAAGTCCCTGAGTAATTCCTCACGAATGAAATCGACGAGATAGGGCGCGTCTGTGGCGTCGATCTTGATTGGCGCGACTTTCAGTTCGGTTTTTTTGGCCTCTTCAAGATCCGTGTCCGAGATCGTCCCCATCGAGCGCATTGCGTTCAAAATGAGGTTGCGCCGCCGCTTTACATCCTCGGGATGCCGGGTTGGAGAAAAAATTCCGTTGGGAGCCGGGATGATGCCCGCGAGGGTCGCGGCCTCTGCCAGTGACAGCTGATCCAGGTCTTTTCCGAAGTAGGCAGCCGAAGCTTCACCGAACCCATGAATGCTGAACGAGCCGCGCTGGCCCAGGTAGATGTCATTGGCATACATCGTAAGGATTTGTTCTTTCGTCAACCGCTGTTCGAGGATCAGCGCGATGCACGCTTCGGCCATTTTGCGCCGCACTGAGCGATCGAGGGTCAAAAAGAACATGCGGGCGAGCTGTTGAGTAATCGTGCTGGTTCCGCGCACCCGCTCCGAGTCCCGCACGCTTTCGACCAGCGCGCCTGCAAGGCGCACGGGATCGATTCCCCAGTGATGGAAGAAGCGTTGGTCTTCTGCTGCAAGCAGCGCATTGACGAGAGACTTCGGCAGGTCGTGGAACTCGACGATGCGACGTTTCTCCCGCGTCTCATCGAAAAGATTTGTCACCAGCTCCGCTGGAAGCCACGCTTCGGTCGCTTCGCCGGTCGGCTGCCGCACGATGCGTGAGAGTGAAGTCTTTTGGAATTCGAGACGCAAAGTGTCGCCGATCTTCGGCCGAATGGTGATCTTGTTTCCGCTGACTTCATAGTCGCCGTCGTCAGAGCCCCCCTTGTCCACCCGCTCGAATCCGGCCCGTTGAAGACGTGCGACAACATCTTCCGTGGTCAGCTTCTGGCCGGGATAGATGCGATAGGGTGCGGCGTAGATCTGGGCCGTGTTCTTGAAGATTTCACCGGCCAGTTTTCGATCGATGATCCTCGAGTAATGATTGTAGTAGTAGAGAACTGCGACCGAAGCGCCGATGAAAAACAGGAGGAAAATCGAAAGCGCAACCTTGAATTGCGTCGATCGGACGACGTCGGCAAACTTTGGGAGCTTGAACGACCGGGACTTCTTATCCTTATTTTCTCTAGGCTTACGTTGAGCCATATGCGCGGATTATAACACCCTGAAAATCCTAATTCGGGGGCGGAGTTTAAAGTGCAATTTTTATGCCTTTTTTGAAAGCGGGCTAAAGCCCGCGACTACATTCAGGCTGAACACTGATTCTCAATGTAGTCGTGGGCTTTAGCCCGCGTTCGTCCAGGATACCTAGTTTCCCCGGAGCACCTGTTCCCAGTTCACAATCATATCCTCGTATCGCAGTCGAACATCAGCATCTTTGACATGCGTGAGGTTGATTCGCATGTTTGCGATAGCCCCGCGAAGAGACGAGCGAAGCATTTGAAGGCCCACTTGAAGGTCAGACGCCACGTTGGAATAGATAATCGAACGCAGATTTTCCAGGACGCGCAAGGCTTCGGCGGCGCAATTCGCCGTTCGGGAGGGAATTTCTGTCGCCCGTATGAGAGCCTCTTGAATGGCTTTGTCCCGATCCGGCGACGTCTTCGGCAGCTTGTACGCCGCCAGAACCCGATTGTACGCCTCGGCGTCCGCATCGACCAGTTCCAGCAGCGCGGCTGCGTAAGGCGCCAGTCGATCCAGCGCGTCCGAATATCGGTCAGCGTGTCGTTGGAAATCCTTTTTTTCCCGGGTAATTCGAATGGCCATCTGACCGAGCGCCGCGCCCAGTGCGCCGGCCAATGCCGCAACGCTGCCGCCGCCCGGAACGGGTTCGGCCGAAGCGACTCGATCGACGAAGGCGCGAATACTCTCGGCCATGCCTGGAGGAGCCGTCCTCACACCCGCCATTACTTCCTCAAGTCGGTTCTCGAGAATCATTTCGGGCCGGAAATCCTCGACCCGAAGAAAGGCCACGGCGACCTGATCGAGCGCTTTCTGCGGGACCAGTCCCACAATCTCGCTTGCGACGATGCGGGCGCCAAGACGCTCCGCTTCGGCTCGAACCGCTTCAAAGACAACTTCAATGGAAGTCTGCTCGTAATCGGTCAGATTCATCGAGACTTGTGCCTGATTTCGTTCCTTCAACAGGAGACCCATGGCTTTCACGAAAGGAAAGCCGCCGCTTGAAAAGCGGATGCGCCTGGCGATCTGTTTCGCGACGTCGACGTCGGGCGTGTCAAGGTTGATGTTGTAGGCGATGAGGGGCTTACGCGCGCCGACTACCGTCGCACCAGCGGTCGGGTGAATGCGAGCCTCGCCAAAGTCCGGCGTACGGTCCGGATTCGCTCCGATTTCGTCGCGCAATACCTCGAACTGACCCCGGCGAATGTTTTCGAGGTTCGTCCGCTCCGGCCGCGTGGCAGCGGCCTCGTACAGGTAGACTGGAATGTGGAACTTTTCCGCGATTTCGCGGCCAACACTCTTCGAGATCTGGACGCACTCGTCGAGTGTCACGCCGCGGATAGGAACAAAAGGAATCACATCCGCCGCGCCGATCCGCGGATGCTCGCCACGGTGTTTCGTGAGATCGATGTGGCGCAACGCGGCTTCAACGCCGCGAACGGCCGCCCATCCAATCGATTCGGGCGAACCTACAATGGTGATGACCGCCCGATTGTGATCCGCGTCCATTTCCCGCCCGAGCAGGTAGACGCCGCTGACCGAAGTAATTGCACTCACGATGGCATCCACAACCTCCGGTCGCCGTCCCTCGCTGAAATTCGGCACGCATTCCACAATTCTGTTCATAGGACTCTTTTACCACGATTTAGTGCTGGGTTATGAACGCGGGCTAAAGCCCGCGACTACATTTGAATCGGCGAACATCGGTTCCCAGATGCCGCCAACATGGTTCCGAGATGCCGGGAACATGGTTCCCAGATGCCGGGAACATGGTTCCCAGATGCCGGGAACCATGGTTCCCAGATGCCGGGGACATGGTTCCCAGATGCCGCGAACATCGTTCCCAGATGTAGTCGCGGGCTTTAGCCCGCGTTCAACCCCACACCAGTTCACCGCGTTTGAACGTTGCGGTGCAAAAATTCACGGCTGCAAAGTAGGGGATTTCCCGGTAATCCGTTACGTCGTAGACAGCAATGTCTGCCTGCTTGCCGGGCTCGAGGGAGCCGAGGCGGTCCTCGCGGCGAACGGCGCAAGCGCCGTTGATCGTGGAGGCAACAATGGCCTCCGCAGGCGTCATCCGCATTTGAGTGCACGCGAGCGAGAGAACGAATTGCATGTTGAGCGTCGGCGAAGTACCGGGATTGAAGTCGGTTGCCAGGGCCACGGCTGCGCCTGCCTCGATCAGCTTGCGCGCGGGGGCGTAATGCTTTTCACCGAGCATGAACAAGGTTGAAGGCAGCAGCGTCGCCACAACATCGGAAGAGGCAATACGTTGAATGTCGGGATCGGTTATCGCTCCAAGGTGGTCCGCGGAAGTCGCACCCACTTCCACCGCCAGTGCGGCGCCTCCCGACGGCTGAAACTCGTCGGCATGTATCTTGATGTGCAGACCCAGTGACTTTGCCCTGGCGAAGATCCGCCGTGCCTCGCCGGTTGTGAAGACTCCAGGCTCGACGAAGACGTCGCAGAACTCCGCCAGGCCGCGGGCATGGATGGACGCGAGATCTTCGATCACTTTATCGATGAAGGCCGCTCGGTTGTCTTGAAATTCGGGTGGCAGCGCGTGGGCCCCGAGGTATGTGGGAACCACCTCCAGTTTCGGCAGCGAACGCATTGCCTCCAGCATTCGGATCTCGTTTTCCAGATTCAATCCGTAGCCGCTCTTTGCTTCAATTGTCGTGGTGCCGTGTTCGAGGAACCGGCCGGCGAATCGCACGCCGATATCCGCCGACTCGCGAACCGCTTTAACGCTCGAGAGAATCCCGCCGCCACGAGCGAGGATTTCCATGTACGGAGTGCCTTCGATGCGCCATTCGAACTCATCGGCACGGGCGCGGGCAAAGACTGCGTGAGTATGTGAGTCCACGAAGCCTGGAAGGGCGATCTTGCCGGCGGCATCAAAAGCAAGTGCGCCTTTGTCCGGCAGTTGGTCCGTGGGTCCGACCCAATCGATGACGCCGTCACGAATCGCGACCGCGCCATCTTTAATGATACGAAGTTCGCGAAGCTCGGCTCCGCGGCGCGCGCGCGAGGTTCCCGCAACAGTCACGAGCTGGCCCGCATGGATGATGTTCAGCTTCACGAAAATATCATCGCACAGTATGCGGCGCATGCTGCGTTCAGCTCTTACCGGCGGCAATTCCGGAAAAACTTCCATGAACGCCGCGCACTGGCCGGTTTCAGCGATCGGAAATTTCGTCTGTTGACAGCAACATAAACGGACCGCAGGACCGATATGAGTGGCAGATAAGTTGCAACATATCCGCGGCACACCACCAATCGAGGAGGTATCCATGGATATAACTTTTGTGGGAATGAATTTGACGTCTCAACTCATCGACGTGGCAGTACGGCCTTCCGGTGAACGATGGAAAACGGATTTCGTCGACGAAAACATTGCGGCGATGGCCACCAGGCTCAAGAATATTCAGCCGGAACTGGTTGTCATGGAGGCCAACGGTACATTCGAGCTGCCGGTGGCCGGAATTCTCGCAACTCAGGGTCTGCGTTTCGCTCTTGTCAATCCACGAAACATCCGCGAATTTGCTCGCGCGATCGGAAAAATGAGCCGCTCGGATTACGGCCAGGCGAGTCTGCTCGCATACTTTGCTGAAATCGTTCATCCGGAAGCCCGGCAGCTGTCGGAGGACGTAGTGCAAAAGTTGAGAGAGCTTCGCGGACGGCGAGAAGATATCTCGCAGATGCTTCAGCTCGAACGCCACCGCCTGAGGACCGCCGCCGCAACCGTTCAGAGAGGTGTCCAGAATCATATCTTTTTCCTGGAACGAAGCATCATGGCCCTGGAAGACGAGTTCAGTCGCACAGTTCGGGCCAGTTCGGTCTGGCGATGATCTGGGTGTCCTCAGATCTTGATTCCTTTGTTGCGTGCGAAATCGCGCGCCTCATCATAGCCGGCGTCTGCATGCCGGGCGATGCCGATACCGGGATCGTTGGTCAGAACGCGATTCAGCCGCTGGTCCATCTCCGGGGTGCCGTCGGCAACGATCACCTGGCCCGCGTGCAGGGAATAACCGATTCCGACGCCGCCTCCATGATGGAATGAAACCCAGCTTGCTCCGGACGCGGTGTTGAGCAGCGCATTGAGGATCGGCCAGTCCGCGATTGCGTCGCTGCCGTCCTTCATGCTTTCGGTTTCGCGGAAGGGGGAAGCCACCGAGCCGCAATCCAGGTGATCGCGTCCGATGACGACGGGCGCTTCGACCTTGCCGGTCTTCACGAGGTGGTTGATGCGCTGGCCAAACTGAGCGCGTTCGCCATAACCGAGCCAGCAGATCCGCGCGGGCAATCCCTGGAAGCGGACCTTCTCCCGGGCAAGACGGATCCAGCGGTTCAAAACTTCGTCTTCAGGGAACAGTTCCAGCACGAGATCGTCCGTCACCGCGATGTCGCGCGGGTTTCCCGAAAGCGCCGCCCAGCGGAAAGGCCCGCGGCCTTCGGCAAACATCGGACGGATGTAGGCGGGAATGAAACCGGGAAAGTCGTAGGCGTTCTTCACACCACCTTCGAAAGCCATCGTGCGGATGTTGTTCCCGTAGTCGAATGTCACAGCACCGCGTTTCTGCATGTCGAGCATGGCCTGAACATGAAGGGCCATCGACTCGATGGACCGCTTTGTGTACGTCTTCGGATCGGACTCGCGAAGCTTCGCGGCCTGGTCGAGCGTGAGTCCACGCGGGACATAGCCATGGAGAGGATCATGGGCGCTGGTCTGATCCGTGAGGACATCCGGAATCCAGCCGCGGCGGACCATTTCCGGCAAGACATCGGCGCAGTTTCCGACAAGTCCCACAGACAACGGCCGGCGCTCGTCACGGGCTTCCGTGACGAGCGTCCAGGCTTCGTCGAGTTTATCGGCCATGGTGTCCAGATATCCGGTATCCATCCGCCGCCGCAAACGAGCCGGATCCACTTCGATGCCGAGAAACGCTCCTCCATTCATGGTTGCCGCCAGAGGCTGAGCGCCGCCCATACCGCCCATCCCGCCGGTTACGAGAATCCTTCCTTCGAGCGAGCCGCCGAAATGTCGGCGCGCGGCAGCCGCGAATGTTTCGTAGGTGCCCTGAACGATCCCCTGTGTGCCGATGTAGATCCAGCTTCCGGCCGTCATCTGGCCGTACATCGTGAGGTGAAGTCCTTCGAGCCGATTGAATTCGTCGCGGGTTGCCCAGTGGGGTACGAGATTGGCATTCGCAATCAGCACGCGCGGGGAGTGGGGGAACGTGCGGAAGATGCCCACCGGCTTTCCGGATTGGACGAGCAGCGTTTCGTCGTCCTCCAGGCTCCGGAGCGCGCCAACGATCGCGTGGAACGCTTCCCAGCTGCGGGCTGCGCGGCCGGAGCCGCCGTAGACAATCAGCTTGCGGGGATTCTCGGCGACCTCTTCATCCAGGTTGTTCATGAGCATGCGCAGAGCGGCTTCCTGATGCCATCCTTTGCACGAGATGGTCTTTCCGCGAGGCGCGCGAACGGGTGTGTACATAGGACTACGCCTTTGTGCTATTTCGAGAGCCCAATGAATTCATCTTCATTCAGGATCCGTATCATCTTTTCGATGTCGACCGATAGTACGCGGTCTTCCGCCACGTGTGGAATCCGTCCCCGAATGTACTGATAAGCAGCTTCAGCCGTGATGCCGGCCTTGAGTGGCCGCAGGTAATCGATGCCCTGCGCGGCGCAGAGAAACTCGATCGCAAGAATTCTTTCCAGGTTCAAGACCACCTGCTTCAGCTTGAGCGCAGCGCCCATCGCCATCGGGACGTGGTCTTCCTTGTTACCGGAAGTCGGTATGGAATCCACGGATGCGGGATGCGATAGAACCTTGTTCTCGCTGGCCAGAGCAGCTGCGGCGACCTGGGCGATCATAAAACCGGAATTCAAGCCGGGATGGTCGGCAAGAAATGCCGGCAGATCACCGTACTCGGGATTCAGCAATCGCTCGATGCGTCTTTCGGAAATGTTGGCGAGAACCGAAAGAGAGACGGCCATAAAGTCGAACGCGAGTCCCAGCGACTGGCCGTGGAAGTTCCCGCCGTTGAGAATGTCTCCGGATTCCGCAAACACCAGCGGGTTATCCGTGGCACTGTTCAACTCGACGGTGGCAACATTCCGGACATATTCGACGCACTCCCGGACAGGCCCGTGCACCTGCGGCATGCATCGAAGGCTGTACGCATCCTGAACCCGGTTGCAGTCGATGTGAGACTCTCGAATCTCGCTCTCGCGCAGAAATCGCGAAAGCCTTTCGGCAACCTGAACCTGTCCACGATGGGGCCGCGCCTGATGAACTCTGCGATCGAATGCCTGAGGCGTTCCCTTCAAAGCTTCAAGCGACATGGCGCCGGCCAGATCCGCCATGTCCAATAGGTGCCGGGCTCGCCGCCAGCAGACCGCACCGCAGGCTAAAGTCGCCTGAGTGCCGTTGAGCAACGCGAGACCTTCCTTCGCCTGAAGCTGTAGCGGCGGCACACCGATTCCTTCCAAAGCCTCGCGTCCCGTGATCCTGGCCGCGCCGGAAGCACTGAACACTTCGCCTTCACCGATCAGGACGAGAGCCAGATGCGCAAGCGGAGCGAGATCTCCGCTTGCCCCGACGCTGCCACGGCAGGGAATCACGGGATAGACGTGGTGATTCAGCAGATCGCACAGGCGCTCCGCGACGACTGGGCGCGCGCCCGACAGTCCCTTCGCCAGAACATTTGCGCGCAAGAGCACCAGGGCGCGGACTTCTCCTTCGCTGAAAGGATCGCCCACGCCGGCAGCGTGGCTTCGAACAAGGTTGTGTTGAAGCGGCGTTAGTTGGTCGTGACCAATATGGACGTCGGAAAGTTTGCCGAATCCCGTAGAGACACCGTAGACGATCCGGTCTTCGTTGACGATCGCCTCGATGACCGCGCGCGACTTCGACATCTTTTTCGCGGCATCCGGCTGCAGACTCACTTCCCGGCGATCGAAAGCAACCTCATGAACATTTTCGAGGGTAAGCGATTCGCCGTCGATCAACAGGGGTTTCATAGTTCCATTCCATCATACTATGCAGCTCCAGCAGGGTGAACGCGGGCATAAAGCCCGCGGCTGCGTGCATTCCCGAGACAATGGTATATTCCACCGGGGGCCTCGTATGAACTTTCCAGGTCGATGTGGAACTGCACTCTGACGGTGACAGTATTGTTTTCTTTCGCCATTCCGACGTGGTGGCCACCGGCGACATCTTCCGCACGGACAGCTATCCGGTGATCGACATCCCGAAGGGCGGCAACATTGAGGGAATCATCGATGGATTAAATCGGGTGCTCGACCTGGCCGTGCCTGCGCACCACGAGGAGGGAGGCACGTACATCGTTCCGGGCCACGGACGGATTTGCGATGAATTCGACGTCCTTGAATATCGGGACATGGTCACCATCATTCGCGATCGAATTCAGGCTATGATCAAAAAGGGAATGACACTGGCGCAAGTAAAGGCTGCGCGGCCCACGCGTGACTACGACCCGCGATACGGTGCCGCGAGCGGTTCCTGGACCACGGACATGTTCGTCGAAGCGGTCTACCGGAGCCTGGCACCGCAGAGATAGCGCCTTTCGGGTAGGTTTCAAACATGACAATCACATCAACCAGGAATTTCGTTCTCGTCATAATGCTGGCTCTTCCGGCTTTCGGCTGCTCCCGTCCCGACTCGGAGCAGACTCCGGCAAGACCGGCGGCGGCGCCGCCGGACTCGAAGAAATATCTGCTCGAACGCATCGACGATGCCGCGGTGGTCCAGTTGTATGCGGATGATTTCTCGTCGTTGCCGCTTCGCGAGAAAACATTGATCTGGCATCTCTACCAGGCGGCAATCGCCGGTCGCGACATCTTTTTCGATCAGAAACACGTCCACAATCTCGAAATGCGCGGCGTACTTGAAGCCATCGTGTCGCACTCGAATGGAGTCGACGGCGCCACGCTCGCCGAAATCCAGCGCTACACCAAGCTGTTCTGGTTGAATAGCGGACCTTACAACAATCTGACCGCCCACAAATTCGTTCTGAAGTGCACGCCGGAGGCGCTCGCGGCAGCCGCCAGAAAAGCAGCCGAGGGGGGAGCCCAATTCCCGACGCTTGCGGGTGAGTCGCTCGATCAGCTTCTGGCGAGACTTCAGCCATTCCTCTTTGATCCGAACGTCGATCCCATAGTCACGAACAAGACGCCGGGCCCAGGCAAGGACATCCTGGAGGCGAGCGCGAACAATCTGTACGCCGGTGTGACGATGAAAGACGTCGCTAATTTCAAGGAGCGATATCCGCTGGATTCGCGGCTCGTCAAGCAGCGCGGGAAACTCGTTGAAGAAGTTTACCGGATCAACGGCCGGTATGGCCCGCAGATCGCTGAAATCATCAAGCACCTCGAGGCGGCCGCGCCGCTTGCAACCGAGCCCATGGCGACTGCCTTGCAGGCGCTCATCAAAGTTTATCGCACCGGTGAAACCCAGGACCGCCGCGCCTACGACATCGCGTGGGTGCAGGACAAGGCGTCGCCTGTGGACACGATCAACTATTTCACCGAAGTCTACCTCGACGCGCGAGGCATCAAAGGGGCATGGGAAGCGCTGGTGTTCTACATCAACCAGCAGAAGACCGAAGAAATCCAGAAGCTGGCGCGCGACGCGCAGTGGTTCGAGGATCGCATGCCCTGGGATCCGAAGTACCGCAAGCAGGGCGTGCAGGGCATCACTGCAAACGCCATCACTATTGTCATCGAAACGGGCGACTCCGGACCGATTACGCCGGTCGGCATCAACCTGCCGAATGACGAGTCGGTGCGTGAGCGCTACGGCAGCAAGTCCGTCTCGCTGTCGAACGTCAACGAAGCGTACGACAAGTCGGCGTTGCCGGAGTTTCGCACTGAATTTTCCTGGACGCGCGAAGAGGCGGCGCGCACCGAGAAGTGGGGAGGCCCCTCGGGTGAGCTCCATACCAATATGCACGAGGTGATCGGCCACGCGTCCGGCAAGGTCGCGGAACGGCTGCAAGGGAATCCGCAGGCCGCGCTGAAGGAGCAGTTCTCGGCTCTGGAAGAGGGACGCGCCGATCTCGTGGGACTATATTTTTTGCCGGACCCGAAGCTGGTGGAGATAGGTCTGATGTCGGCGGCGGACCAGAATGAGATCGTTCAGACCGAGTACGAAGCTTATACACGCAACGCTCTGGTACAGCTACGCCGCGTACGGGAAGGGTCGCAGATCGAAGAAGATCACATGCGGAACCGGCAGATGATCGTCAAGTGGCTGATGGCCAATACAAAGGCGATCGAGGAGCGCAAACGTGATAACAAGACGTTCTACGTGATGGTAGATGCAAAAGCGTTTCGTGACGGTGTCGGCCGGTTGCTCGCCGAGGTTCAGCGGATCAAGAGCGAAGGAGATTACCCGGCCGCGAAGCAATTGTTCGAAACCTACGGCGTGCATTTCGATCCGAAGCTGCGCGACGAGATTGTAGCGCGCACCGATAAGCTGAATCTGCCGTCCTACACGGGCTTCGTCATGCCAAAGCTCATGGCGGTTACGAATACGAACGGCGAAATCACGGATATCAAGATCTCCTACCCGAAGGACCTCACGGCCCAGATGCTCGAATATTCCGCGCAGACAGAGTCCACGCGGCAGAGGTTTTGGTCTCCTCCCAAAATCACTGATCACTAATGTCCATCAGTGATCAGTGATTTTCGGAAGGGGCCTGACCATCCTGCAGCAGCCTCAGGTACCGCTCCGGCATCGCACGAGGCCTGCCTTCGGCCCCGATCACAACGTGGACTGTCCGGCCTTCAGCCAAAAGCGTGGGACCGGTTTTGATTTTGTATGAAAACTCCACGACGCGGCGATTGAGACGGATCATTTCCGTTTCGACAACAATCTCGTCCTCGTATCGCGCCGGAGCGATGTAGCGGCAGGTGACTTCAGCTACCGCGAGGTACGCCTGCTCATCACGCTCCATATCGCGATAACTGAATCCGCGCTCCCGGCAGAAGTCACTGCGTCCAACCTCCATCCAGATCAGATAGTTCGCGTAATAAACCATGCCCATCTGATCCGTTTCGGCGTAACGGACGCGGAGTTTGGATTCGGTGATGTGAGGCATTCAGGATGTCTTCAAAACACGCGATGGGAGATCGCGGGCAAGCTCTTGCCCGATGAAGTGAGAGGCCCGCCGGAGCAGCTTCAGCGACACGCCGGTCTCGATCCCGAGCCTGTCCAGCAGGTACAGCAGGTCTTCGGTCGCAACGTTGCCCGAGGCGCCCGGTGCATAGGGGCAGCCGCCGAGGCCGCCGGCGGAGCTGTCGAAAGTCGTGAAGCCTGTTTGGAGAGACTGGTAGACGTTCGCGATGGCCATCCCGTACGTGTCGTGGAAATGCATCGCCAGCTTTGCCACGGGAAACTGTCCCAGCAAATGGCCGGCGGTATTCTCGACATCCTTCGGAGTAGCGGCGCCGATGGTGTCCCCGATGGAGACTTCGTCGACGCCAAGATCGAACAGCGCGCCTGTCACCTCCGCTACTTTTTCCTTTGAGACCGCGCCTTCATAAGGACACACAAAACAGGTCGAGACGTATCCTCTGACGGACATGCCTTCTTTCAAGGCACGATCGACAACGGGTTTGAAAACATCAATCGACTCCTGAATCCCCATATTGATGTTCTTCCTGTTGAACGTCTCCGATGCGGCGGTGAAGACGGCGATTCGCCGAATTCCGCTTTCAATCGCGCGCTCGAGGCCTTTCATGTTCGGGACCAGGGCCGAGTATCGGACATTCGGATTCGCTTGGAGTTGTTTGATCAGGTCCTGCGCGTCGGCGAGCTGTGGCACCCACTTGGGATGCACAAACGAAGCCACTTCGATGTCCTTCAATCCTGCGGCAGCGAGCAGCTTGATGAACTCCGCCTTCTTGTCTGTGGGGACGATCGTTGCTTCGTTCTGGAGCCCGTCGCGCGGGCCGACTTCAACTATGTGGACGCTTTTCGGTAACGAGGCCATGGTTGAATTTTAGCAGGAATATCTTTGTGTCCTTTGTGTCTTAGTGGTTAAACACAAAGGCACAAAGGCACAAAGGCACAAAGGCACAAAGGCACAAAGCCTACTCGATGACGATCAACAGTTCCCCCATTTCCACGACCTGACCTGGCCGGCAGTGGATCGCCGCGACGCGCCCGGCTTTGGGGGCGTGGAGGGCGCTTTCCATTTTCATGGACTCCATCATGGCGACAGTTTGCTTCTCCGCGACGGCGTCCCCGACCTTCACTTCGATCCGGAGTACTTTGCCCGGCATGAGCGCGGTGATTTCGCCACTGGCTGGGACGGCTGCCGCCGGACTGAGCCCGCCTCTGTCTGCGCGCTGGAGATGGTAAGTATGGCCGTCGAGCCAGACGATGTGCTCGTGCCGGCGGTGAAGAACATAGAAGCGATGGCGCTTGCCGTCGATTTCGATCAGATTGGGTTCAAGAAGGCGAAAAGAAATCGAGCGGCCCGAAATCTGGAAGGTGCTATGGGTTCGCGAGGTCATGAGTTGCGCCAGGAGCCGGAGTTCCAGACGTCGGGTATGCGATCCCCACTCCCCGCTTTGTCCCCGCCGAGTGAAGCCACAAGAAGGGCCTCGACGGGAACGTCTGCGGAAACGGTGAAAAGTTCGGGATGGCGTTCGAGGAAGCCGGTGTCGATTTCTCCGGAGGAAAAATCGGCGGCGGAGATGACGCGGTGGAGGAATTCGATGTTGTTGCGCACGCCGAGAAGCACGAAATCGGCAAGAGCCCGCTTCATGCGATCGATGGCGGCTTCGCGTGAAGAAGCCCAGACGACGAGCTTGGCGAGCAGCGGGTCGAAGTGATAGCTCACCACGGAGCCCCTGGCCACGCCGCTGTCCAGACGGACGCCGGGCCCGGCGGGCGGCTCGAAGATTTCGATCGTTCCTGTCGATGGGCGAAAGTTTTCTTCGGGAACTTCGGCGTAAATGCGGCACTCCATGGAATGGCCGACTGGACGAAGATCCGCCTGACGGTACGAGAGCTTCTCACCTTGTGCGACCAGAATTTGTTCGCGAACAAGATCGAGGCCTGTCGTCATCTCCGTGATGGGATGTTCCACTTGAAGGCGCGTGTTCATTTCGAGGAAGTAGAAGGAGCCGGTGGGGTCCAGGATGAACTCGACTGTTCCGGCGCCTCGGTAGTCGACCGCTTTCGACGCGGCCACCGCGGCGGCACCCATTTGTTCACGGAGCTTCGGCGTCATCGCGGTTGAAGGTGTTTCTTCGATGATCTTCTGGTGGCGGCGCTGGATCGAGCATTCGCGCTCGAACACGTGAATGTGATTTCCGTGGGAGTCCCCCAGAATCTGAAACTCGATGTGGCGGGGCCGGCGAATATATTTCTCGATAAAGACGCGGCTGTCGTCAAACGCGTTCGAGGCTTCACGCGAAGCGGAGGCCATGGCTTCTGCCAGATCCTCCACCTTTTCGACGAGCCGCATGCCTTTCCCGCCGCCACCGCCGACCGCTTTCACAAGGACGGGATATTCGGATGCCGGCGGAGTTCCATCCCAACTGGGAACGACCGGCACGCCGGCGCTTTGCATCAGTCGCTTCGATTCAAGTTTGTCGCCCATCGCGCGAATCGTGTTCGGCCGGGGCCCTATAAAGATAACGCCCGCTTTTTCGCACTCTTCGGAGAGGCTCGGATTTTCGGAAAGAAATCCGTAGCCGGGATGGATCGCATCGGCGCCGGATTCTTTAGCCGCCCGTACGATTTCGGATGCATCGAGATAGCTCTCAATCCGGCGCGCGGTGCTCGCAGCGCGCACGTGCAGCGAATGTTCGTCAGGTTCGGTGAAGACAGAGACGGTTTCGATTTCCATCTCGCGCAATGTGTGACCGATTCGGATCGCGATTTCGCCACGATTGGCGATGAGGACTTTGCGGATCATTTGCCGTTCGTTCTATCGGTCTTCTCGGTCTTTTCTGACTTTTCTGTCTTCTCTATCCAGGGCGGTTTCTGGCGTTCGAGGAAAGCCTTCATGCCGGCCTGTCCTTCCTCGCTGGATCTCACGCGCGCGATCGCTTCGGCGGTGTAGCCAATCGATGCCTCCAGCGTCTGCGCGGCCACTCCAAAGACCAGTTCCTTGGCGGCCGCGACCGCCGCGGGTGCGGAAGTAAGAATTTGCGAGATCTTCGACTCCACAAGCAGGTCCAGTGCGGGTTCGTGCGAAACGACGTGTTGAATCAACCCGATCTGCAACGCCACAGCCGCGAGGAATCGCTCGCCGGTAATGAAGTACTCGCGTGCCCGGCCCGGCCCGATACGCGCAATCACAAAAGGTGAAATGACGGCGGGCAGGATTCCGAGTTTCACCTCGGTAAAGCCGAACTGCACGGACTCCACTGCAATTCCGATGTCGCATGCCGCCACCAGGCCCGCGCCGCCGCCCAACGCCGCGCCGTGCACGCGTGCGATTACGGGCTTGCGACACTTCGCGATGGCGAGATACATCCCAGCCAATCTGCGCGCATCCTCGATGTTTTCCTCGTGCGAATAGTGGACCATGCGCTTCATCCACTTGAGATCGGCGCCGGCGCAAAAAGACTTTCCGTTTCCTCCGAGAACGATGACCCGGACGTCATCACGGGAACCAAGTTCCTTGAACGCGTCGGTGACGAGGGGAATCAATTCGTCGTTGAACGCGTTGTGCGTGTCGGGCCTGTCGAGCGTGACGCGAGCGACAGGTTTCTGGACATCGACCTTCAGCATGACCATTCCTTAACGTGGGCTCACCGGCCAGCCCATTTCGGTGCACCGCTTCGCGGCCTCCCTGGAGGGCATTGGCCGGTCCCCCCACGTCTACATCCTGAAGACGCCGAAGCGTGTTTCTTCCGACGCGGCATTCATGGCCGCGGAAATTCCCAGCGCCAGGACCATTCGAGTATCGGCGGGATCGATCACGCCGTCATCCCAGAGCCGTGCCGTACTGTAGTAGGCGTTTCCCTCATCTGCGTACTTGTCCAGCGTCGGCCTCATGAATTCCTGCTGCTCCGCCGGGTTCATGGTTTTCCCCTGCGCCTTCATCTGATCCATCTTCACTTGCAACAGCACCTGCGCCGCCTGCTCGCCGCCCATGACGGAGATTCTCGCGTTTGGCCACATCCATAACTGGCGGGGCCCGTAGGCTCGTCCGCACATGCCGTAGTTTCCGGCGCCGTACGAGCCGCCAATGATCACCGTGAATTTCGGAACCGCCGCGTTCGCGACCGCATTCACCATCTTGGCGCCATCTTTCGCTATTCCACCGTGCTCGAATTGTTTACCCACCATAAAGCCCGTGATGTTCTGTAGAAACACCAGCGGAATGTTTCGTTGTGCGCAGAGTTCGATGAAGTGTGTCGCCTTGAGAGCGCTTTCGGAAAACAAAACCCCGTTGTTGCCGATGATTCCGACGGGATATCCCCAGATGCGAGCGAAACCGCACACGACGGTCGGCGCGTAAAGGGCCTTGAACTCATGAAACCAGCTCGCGTCTACGATTCTGTAGATCACTTCGCGGACGTCGTAGGCCCTCTTTGGATCGCGCGGGACGATGTCGTAGATCTCGTCCGGCTCATGATGAGGGTCTTCAGCTTCCGCCAATTGCGCTGTTTGCTTGTTCGGCCGTGGAATCGATTGGAAGACATCGCGCGCAATGCGCAACGCATCGGCGTCGTTTTGAGCGTAGTGATCGGCCACGCCGGAGATACGGCAATGAACATCGGCGCCGCCAAGCTCTTCGGCGGTGACTTCCTCGCCGGTCGCGGCCTTCACCAGTGGAGGGCCGCCGAGAAAGATGGTGCCCTGGTTACGAACAATGATGGCCTCATCGCTCATCGCCGGAACGTATGCGCCTCCCGCCGTGCATGAACCGAGAACCGCAGCAACCTGATATAAGCCGCTCGCCGACATTCGGGCCTGATTGTAGAAAATGCGCCCGAAGTGTTCGCGGTCCGGGAAGACGTCGGCCTGCAGTGGAAGAAAGGCGCCGCCGGAGTCGACAAGGTACAGGCAAGGCAGGTGATTCTGGAACGCGATCTCCTGCGCGCGGAGATGCTTCTTTACTGTTATTGGAAAATACGTTCCACCTTTGACTGTGGCGTCATTGGCCACGATCATCGTTTGATGCCCCTGGATCATCCCGATGCCGGTGACGAGGCCGGCGCAGGGCGCATCATCTTCGTACATTCCATTGGCGGCGAGCGCGCTCAGTTCGAGAAAAGGGGTATCCGGGTCGATGACCGCGTCGATGCGTTCGCGAACGAACATTTTGCCGCGTTCCTTATGGCGCTTGACGGCGGCTTCACCGCCGCCTTTACGGACGGCCTCGAGCTTCGATCGAAGGTCCGTGACCAGTTCCAGCATCGCCTGGCGATTTGCTTGCGTTTCGGTTTGCGTGCTCACTTCTTACGTACGTTTTGCCGGACGTAGGCAACAATGTCCTCGGTGGAAGCGCCCGGCTGAAAAACCTCCGCGACGCCGCATTCCTTCAGCTTCGGAATGTCCTGATCCGGAATGATACCTCCAACCACAACCATAACGTCATCGAGGCGCTCCTTCTTCATGAGTTCCATGATTCGCGGACAGAGTGTCATGTGAGCTCCGGAGAGCACCGAAATACCGATGACATCGGCGTCTTCCTGCAGCGCCGCATAAACGACTTGTTCGGGAGTTTGGCGAAGTCCGGTATAGATGACTTCGAAACCGGCATCGCGGAAAGCCCGGGCAATCACTTTCGCACCTCTGTCGTGGCCATCGAGCCCCGGCTTGGCAACGATGACGCGGATTTTCTCGTTCATCAGAATATCGGTTCCTCGTAGACGCCGTAGACGGAGCGAAGCGTTGCACAGATTTCGCCGAGTGTCGTGTACGCGCGGACACAATCGAGGATTGACGGCATCATGTTGACGTTGTGCGTGGCGGCAGCCTCGCGCAACGCTTCCAGGGTCTGGCGGACGCGTTCATTGTCGCGGGTTTCGCGAAGCTTCCGGAGTTGCTCGACTTGCCGCCGAGGGACGGATTCGTCAATCAGCAGAATGTCGATCGGAGGCTCCTCATCCATCACGAATTCGTTCACTCCCACAATAATCTTTTCTTTGCGCTCGATAGCCTTCTGATATTCGTACGCCGCGTCGTGAATTTCGCGCTGCGGGAATCCTTTTTCGATTGCCGCAACCATTCCGCCCATCGCATCCAGCCTCTCGAAATAATCCCAGCAGCCTTTCTCCATGTCGAGCGTCAACCGCTCGACGAAATACGATCCGCCCAGGGGATCCGCGGTGTTCGTAATGCCGCTTTCATGCGCCAGAATCTGCTGCGTTCGAAGAGCGATTCGAGCCGCATGCTCCGTCGGCAGCGCAAGCGTCTCGTCCAGAGAGTTCGTATGCAGAGACTGCGTGCCGCCGAGAACGGCAGCCAGTGCCTGAATCGCGACGCGGACAATGTTGTTATAGGGCTGCTGCGCCGTCAGCGAACAACCGGCCGTCTGCGTGTGGAAACGAAGGATGGCCGAGCGCGGATTCTTGCAATGAAACCGCTCGGTCATGATCTTGTACCAGATCTTCCGGGCCGCGCGATATTTCGCGATTTCCTCGAAGAGATCGTTGTGTGCGTTGAAAAAGAAGGAAAGGCGCGGCGCAAACTCGTCCACGTCGAGACCGGAACGGCGGGCCCACTCGATGTATTCGATTCCGTCGTACAGCGTAAATGCCAGTTCCTGGAGTGCGGTCGATCCCGCTTCGCGGATGTGATAGCCGCTGATGGAAATCGTGTTCCACTGGGGCACGTGTTTCGACCCGAATTCAAACGTGTCCACGATCAGCTTCATCGAAGGCCGTGGCGGAAAAATGTAGGTCTTCTGGGCGATGTATTCCTTCAGGATGTCATTCTGGATCGTGCCGCGCAGCTTCTTCCAATCGACGCCCTGCTTTTCCGCCACGACAAGATACATCGACCAGAGGATCGTGGCCGGCGCGTTCGTCGTCATCGACGTGCTGATCTTGTCGAGTGGGAGTCCCTTGAAGAGCGTTTCCATGTCGGCGAGCGAATCGATCGCGACGCCACATCTTCCGACTTCGCCCTCAGACATCGGATCATCGGAGTCCAGGCCCATCAAAGTCGGCAGATGAAACGCCACCGAGAGTCCGTCCTGACCGTGCTTGAGGAGATAGTGGAAACGTTCGTTCGTGTCGGCAGCAGTACCGAATCCGCTGAACTGGCGCATCGTCCACTGCTTGCCCCGATACATGGTCGGGTAAATGCCGCGCGTGTAAGGCGGTTGACCGGGATCGGCGAGATCTTTCGCGTAATCGAGATCCCGAATCTGGTCCGGCGTATAAAGCCTGTCGATTGGCACACCGGATACCGTCGTGAAGGGTCCGGTACGTTCGACGCCTTTTCCTACGCGATCACTGACGTCTTTCGCCATCGCATGGTCTCCAAATCTTAATGATACTGAAGGTGCGGTCTGACGGAAAGCCTCTGAAGGCAATTGTAAGGAGGAGGCATGAGCAAACGATCGGGCAAGTGGCTCCGTTTGGGGCTGTTACTCGCCGGTTCTGTATATCTGACGAGCTGTGAGTCTCGAGCGCAAATGAACGACGTGCCGGTCGATTACAACGTCTTCGGAATCATTAGCACCCTTAACCAAACCTGTAACGGCCCAATGCCCGAGATGGTGGCAGTTTCGGCCCAGGTATACAAAGGCGATAACTTCGTCGGTCAAACCGGCGTCTTTCCGGCCAACGGCCCATACTCGTTTCTCATCAAATGGCCTAGCTTTAAAGACAAGCCGGATGGATGGAGAGTTACCGACGTGTTCCGGACCGACGGGAGTCCTATTTGCGAAGCACAAATGGTGATGATGTGTGATCCAACACGCCCCGAGAAATGCCAGGACGTCGAACCGAAGGTTCAAAGCGCGGCCTTAGGCACACCGATCAACTGGAACGTCCGCTGCCAGTGCAGACCGTATTGAGCTCAATTCCTGCTATGATCGACGGATGGCTGAGACGAAGATTACCAGGCGGAGCGAAGACTATTCCAGGTGGTACACCGACGTGATTGCCGCGGCCGAACTGGCGGATTACGCGCCGGTTAAGGGCTGCATGATCATCCGGCCCAACGGCTATGCCATCTGGGAAAAGATGCAGCAGGCACTCGACGGGATGTTCAAGGAAACGGGCCACCAGAATGCCTATTTCCCGCTGTTCATTCCCGAAAGCTTCCTTCAGAAAGAAGCCGAACACGTCGAGGGCTTCGCGCCTGAAGTGGCGGTTGTAACTCACGCGGGCGGCGCAAAGTTGGAAGAGCCGCTCATTGTACGTCCGACTTCGGAAACGATCATCTGGCATACCTATCGGAATTGGATTCAATCGTATCGCGATCTGCCGTTGCTATTGAATCAGTGGTGCAATGTTGTCCGGTGGGAAATGCGCACGCGGATGTTCCTTCGTACGACCGAGTTCCTCTGGCAGGAGGGACACACGGCGCATGCGACTTACGAGGATGCCGAAGAAGAAGCTCTCCGCATGCTTGGCGTATACAGACGGTTTTCCGAAGAGTACCTGGCGCTTCCGGTTATTGAAGGTCTGAAAACAGATAGCGAGAAGTTCGCGGGAGCGCATCACACATATTGCATCGAGGCGCTGATGGGCGACGGCAAAGCCCTTCAGGCCGGGACTTCGCACCATCTGGGTCAGAACTTTGCGAAAGCTTTCGACGTGACTTTCCAGACGGAAAAAGGTACTCGCGAACACGTTTACGCCACGAGCTGGGGACTCACCACTCGAATGATCGGCGCGATGATCATGGCGCACGGCGATGATAGCGGCATCATCATACCGCCACGCCTGGCGACGACACAGGTAGCCGTCATTCCCATATTCAGAAAGCCTGAAGAACGGGATCGAGTGATGCAGGCCGTGAACAAGTTCACCCAGGCTTTTAAGGCGGCAGGCATCGGTTTCAAGGTTGATGAACGCGACCAGTACAGTCCCGGCTGGAAATTCAATGATTGGGAAAAACGTGGTGTGCCGCTTCGGATCGAGGTGGGACCCAAGGATCTCGAGAAAAATCAGGTCATGCTCGCGCGTCGCGATAACGGTCAGAAGACCCCGTTGTCACAGGATGGCCTGGACCTTGCCGTGCGCGATACGCTCGACACCATCCAGAAATCACTCTTCGATCGAGCGCTCGAGTTCCGGGAAAAGAACAGCCACCTTGTCGATGACTACAAGAAGTTTGTGGAGATCCTGGATGGACCGGGCGGTTTCCTCTGGTGCCATTGGTGCGGCTCCGCCGAATGCGAGGAACGCATCAAAGACGAGACCAAGGCAACCATTCGCTGCATCCCGATGAAATCGGAGCCTGAGGAGGGGAAGTGCATCAAATGCGGCGGCCGCTCGGAGCGCCGCGTGATTTTTGCAAGAGCGTATTAGGCGTTCATGACTGACGACCGCAGCACCTGGATCCACCAATTTTCCAACCTTGCTGTATTCACCGCGATCTTTCACCTGCTTCAATTCGCAGCATCCTTTCTGCTTTGGATGTCTACAAACTCCGCCGCACTGATGGCCTTCGGCCTCGATGCCCTGGTTAGCGCGATCGCGGCTACCTGTCTGGCCGCGCGCATCGAGCGGGAGTGGCGGAATCGCTTCGTTGCATTTGGATACATGGCCGCCTCCGCAGGCGCAATGTATCTGGGCGGTTCCATGTTGTGGAAGGGGGATCGCGCGGCCGGCAGCGTCCTCGGTATCGTTCTGGCGGCCGTATCCATGCTTGTCATCCCTATCATCGGTTCCTACATGAAGACACTGGCCGTAGAGTTACGGAGCCAGGCGCTGAAATCCGCCGCGATTTTCACGTTCGGAAATTCGTACCTCTCGATGGTCCTGCTCATTGCGCTGCTGTTGAACGTCGGAATGGCCTTAAGATGGGGCGACCCGCTCGGCGCCCTCGTCATGTTTCCGTTCATGGCGCAGAAGGGAATTCAAATCCTGCTCGAGGAAGGCAAACATGAGTACGTGGAAGATTAGCTGCGTGCTGGCACTCCTGGTTCTTGCTTCGACTCTTGTTGCTCAACAGCCCGCCGGGGTCATTGCGATTCAAGGCGCGACGATCATTACAGGCACCGGCTCGCCCGCAATCCGAAATGGAGCGATCGTCATTCAGGGCGGACGCATCACGGGCATTGGTCCACGCGCCGACGTCCGCATCCCTTCGGGTGCACAGATGGTCGACGCGAGAGGAAAATGGATTATTCCCGGCCTCATCGATGCCCATGTGCACATCGGGCAGTCCGGCGGCCTCTACACGCGTCCGGACATGATCGACCTCCGCAAATGGCGTCCTTATGAGCAGGAGCTTGCATGGATCAAACAGCGCCTGCCATTCACATTCGAGCGATACGTCTTGTCCGGCATCACGGGAGTCGTCGACTGCGGAGGACCGATGTGGAATTTCGAAATGCGCGACATCGCCGCGGCTACGAAGAACGCGCCACGCGTTGCGATCGCGGGGCCGCTGATTTCGACGGATGCTCCGCCCACTCTGCCGACAAACGATCCGGATGTCATCAAGCCGAATTCACCGGCCGAGGCTCGAGACCTTGTCCGGCGTCAGCTCGATCGCAAACCGGATCTGATCAAGATCCTGTTCATTCGCCGCCCGGGCGACAACTTTCAGCAGCAGCTTGCGATCATGTCCGCCGCGATCCAGGAGAGCAAATCGCGGAACGTACGTGTTGCAGCGCATGCGACCGAGCTGGAAACTGCGAAAGCCATGGTGCGAGCAGGCGCCGACATTCTTGTGCACAGCGTTGAAGATCGTCTTGTCGACACGGAATTCATCGACCTCGTGAAGAATCGCGACATTCTCTACATGACGACTTTCTTTGTTGCGGACGGCTACCGCCAGGTTTTCAATCAACAGGTCATGCTCACCGACATCGAACGAAAACTTGGGGATCCAGAGGTCATCGCAACCTGGTCGGAACTGGCGAAGATTCCTCCCAACGAAATTCCAGGCGGCATTCCACGCCTGCCTCCGTCCCCGCGACGCCCGATCGCTTACGACAACCTGATGCTCCTCGAAACCGCCGGTGTGCGGATTGTCGGGGCAACCGATGCGGGCAACATCGGGACGCTTCACGGTCCGGCGCTCCATCGAGAATTCGAGTTGATGGTGGCTGCGGGCATGCGCCCCATGGACATCATCGTCTCGGCCACCAGGAATGCCGCTGCTGTCATGGGCAAGCAGGCGGACCTTGGAACTCTGGAGCGGGGCAAGTTCGCCGATCTGGTCATCCTGGATGCCGACCCGCTGGCCGATATCAAGAATACGCGCAAGATATCCAAGGTGATGAAGGGCGGGGAGTTCATCCCGTAGGAGAGATGAACGCGGGCTAAAGCCCGCGACTACATTTGGGGAAGGAAAACCTCGGCAACTGGACCCTTTCTTTCATGTAGTCGCGGGCTTCAGCCGCGTTCGTTTTCATCCTTGCGTTAGCGCCTCAGATGCGGCATAGTAGGAGCCGTGAAAGTTGAAAATGATAGTCATTTTCATTTAGAGACGGAATCGGTGCCGGCGCGAAGCCTTTCAGAAGTTCCGCTCAATCGATGGTGCCGCATCGAGCGACTCGAAGGTCCGCACGAAGACTGCAATCGTCTCCTCGATCTGGGCTTCACTCCGGGAGAGGAAGTTATCGTCACACAGACCGCCCCACTGGGCGACCCGCTCGTTATCCGCGTTCGAGGCGCTCTGCTGGCACTTCGCAAGCGCGAAGCCGCGTGGATCCTTGTTGAATAAATTGTTGAATAAATCGAATGACCACTCGCATCCAGGAAGTTGAAGAGCAAACCAGGGAATTGACGGTCTGCCTGGTGGGAATGCCGAATTCCGGCAAAACCACGCTTATGAACGCCATCACGGGCGGCAACTTTAAAACCGCGAATTATCCGGGCGTCACCGTTTCGCTTCTGCGCGGCAAGAGCAAGGCCGAGTTCGGCCCGTCGCTGAACCTTGTCGACCTGCCCGGCGTTCACAGTCCGGTTGCGCCATCGCCCGAAGAAGAGCTGGCGTGCCGCGTTATCGCAGGGAACCACGAACGCGTCCGACCGGATGCTTTTGTGCTCGTGGTGGATGCGACGCAGCTCGAGCGGCACCTGAAATTCGCCGGCTTTGTGGCGAAGCAGGGCAAGGCTGTCGTTGTTGCGCTGACGATGATGGATCTCCTGCAGCAGAGCGATCAATCCGTCGAAGTGGATAAGCTGGCGGGAGCGCTTGGTGTGCCGGTCGTACCGGTGGATCCCCGTACTGGCGCAGGTGTGCCGGAACTGGTGAAGACCGTCCACGCGTTCGCGGACGCTCCGCCGATCGGCAGTGCCCTGGCGCGAGTTCCGGACGAGCCGGTTTCCGCGTTCAAAGTGATTCGGGAACTGCTCCAGCGCAGCCATGCCGTCCGGCGTGCCAACCGGTTTTCGCTGGGAGTGGATTCCCCCACAGCTCGAATCGATAGAATCGTGCTGCATCGATATTGGGGCTTTCCGGTTTTCTTCATTGTCTTGATATCCCTGTTCGCAGCGATCTTCTGGGCCGCCCAGCCCTTTATGGACCTGATCGACGCGGGATTCTCAGATGCCGGCGATCTGCTGGTTCGGGTGTTGCCGGATTCCGTGATCAGCCGCTTCTTTGCCCAGGGCGTCGTCGGCGGAGTTGGTGCTGTAGCGGTGTTCTTTCCGCAGATCATGATTCTGTTTTTCCTCATGACGCTGCTGGAAGACTCGGGTTACCTCGCGCGCGGAGCGACACTCGTGGACCGGCCGCTTTCGTATCTCGGCTTGCACGGCCGATCCTTTGTGCCGATGCTCTCCGGTTTCGCATGCGCCATTCCGGCTGTTCTTGCCGCACGAGCCATTCCCGCCCGGCGTGAGAGGTTGCTCACGATCTGGATCATTCCGCTGATGAGCTGCAGCGCGCGGCTGCCCGTATACGCGTTGCTGTTATCGGCTCTATTGCCGCCCGGCTCCGCCTGGAGGCAGGGACTGAGTCTGGCCGCAATCTATGTCGGCAGCTTGTTGATCGCTTCGTTGACGGCAGGACTGGCAAGCCGGCTGGTATTTGACTATCGGAAACCGTCGCTGCTGGCCATGGAATTGCCGGTGTATCGAACGCCCCGGTGGAAGCCGATTCTTCGCATGACTTGGGCCCGGGGATCTTCCTATCTTCGTCGCGCTGGTGTTCCGATCATGACCGTATCGGCGTGCCTGTGGTTGCTGTCCAATTTCGCGTACAGCTCGCAGTCGATCGTCGCGCCCGCCACAATGGAAACCTCGATTGCCGCTCAGCTTGGTCATAAGATGGAACCTGCATTGCGGCCGATGGGTGTGGACTGGCGCGTCGGGGTCGGTTTGATCTCCGCCTTTGCCGCTCGCGAGGTCTTCGTCAGCTCCATGGCTATCGTCTTTCACGTCGATAGCGACGACGATCAAACTGCTCAGGCCGGCCTGCTCGAACAAATGCGCACCGCCACATTCCCCGGCACATCGCAATTGATCTTCACTCCATCCAGCATTTTCGGCCTTATTGTCTTCTTTTTCTTTTCGCTTCAGTGTTTCTCCACCGTCGCCGTCGTTCGCCGGGAAACGAATTCCTGGCGCCTCGCAGGCCTGCAACTGGCGTTCTACACGGGTGTGGGCTATGTCCTCGCGGTTACCAGCGTTCAGGTTTTGCGCGCATTGGGAGTCGCGTAACAGCGGCTAATGAAAGTCGTGTGACGTCACCGCCGCGTTGCTGACGGGCAGGATCTCCACGCGAGCGGCTTTCACAGAGATGACATTGTCGACATTTTGCAGGCGGCCTTCGATAAGGAGGAATTTGCCTTCGACGATGGTGAAGCGGTGCTCCCCAAAAACGTCGGGGGTGATAATCGCGTTGGATATGCCGGTCTCATCCTCGAGGCTGAGGAAGACGAAACCTTTTGCGGTGCCCGGGCGCTGGCGTGCGATAACGGCGCCCGCAATGCGGACCCAGGTCCCGTTGCGGACACCGGCAAGATCGATGGCGCGAAGGACGGCCATGGCGTTCAACTCGGCACGATAATAAGCCATCGGATGCGGTCCGACGGTCATTCCCGTTCCATGGAAGTCGGCGACGAGACGTTCTTCCGACGTCATCACCTCGAGCGGCGAGCTTCTATCGGGCTCTTCAATTCTTTCCAGTAACGGGCCCGTACGGCGGGAGGCGCGTTCCACTTGCCAGAGCGCGTCGCGGCGGTGCATGCGATGCGCGGCACTCAGGAAATTCAGCGCGCCCACTTCAGCCAGAAACACCAGCTCCCGCTTCTGCAATTCCGGAACACGGCGCGCGAGATCATCCACAGATGTGAATGGCGCCGCCGCACGCTGGTGGACAATCGCTTGAGCGGCTGATTCGCGCATTCCTTTGATGTAGCGCATGCCGATGCGTAAGGCATCACCTTCCAATGTGCATAACCAATCCGACTTCGCCACATCGATGGGTTTGATTTTCAGTCCGTGGCGTTGAGCGTCTTTGACCAGCGTTGCCGGACTATAGAAACCCATCGGCTGGTTGTTGAGCATGGCGGCGGTGAACGCCGCAAGGTAATGGCACTTCAAATAGGCGCTCGCGTATGCGAGGAGCGCGAAGCTGGCGGCATGCGACTCGGGAAATCCGTAGAGGGCGAATGACGTGATCGAGTGAATGATCTGATCCTGCACGTCGCCGGTGATTCCGTTCCGATCCATACCCTGCCGCAGCTTGACCTCCACTTCTTTCATGCGTCTTTCGGATCGTTTGAATCCGAATGCCCGGCGCAGTTCTTCGGCCTCGCCTCCACTGAAGCCGGCGGTGATCATCGCCATCCGAAGCAATTGCTCCTGGAACAGAGGCACGCCCAGCGTGCGCTTGAGCACGGGCTCGAGCGCAGGATGCGGATAAACCACATTCTCGCGTCCCTGACGGCGCTTTAAATAAGGATGGACCATGTTTCCGACAATCGGCCCCGGACGAATGATCGCAACCTCCACGACGATGTCGTAGAACCGTTCCGGCCGCATCCGCGGCAAACACGACATCTGCGCGCGGCTCTCGATCTGGAACATGCCGACGGTATCCGCTTTCTGCATTGCCGCATAAGATGCGGGATCATTCGAAGGCAGGTGCGCGAGATCCACTTCTTCGCCGCTATGATCTCGTATCAATTTCAGCGAGTCTTCGAGAACCGCCATCATTCCGAGGCCCAGCAGATCGACTTTGACGATGCCCATGTCGGCGCAATCGTCTTTATCCCACTGGACGACCGTGCGCCCGGGCATTGTGGCCGGCTCGAGAGGGACCACCGAATCCAGTTGTTCCTGACAAATCACCATGCCGCCCGAGTGCTGGCCCAGATGCCGCGGCAGGTCCTGAAGGTGGACGCACAATTCCAGAAATTTGCGGATCCGTGGCTCATGCATATTGAAACCGGTCATGCGGAACTGGCCCTCGAGCGTGTCGGAGGCGTCTTTGTATTCGAATTGGCTGACAAGGCTCGTCAGGCGATCGAGGCTCTTCGGATCGAAGCCGAGCACTTTGCCGACTTCACGCGCAGCAGATCGTCCGCGATAGGTGATGACGTTGGCCGTCATGGCGGCGCCAAGCGCCCCGTATCGCTGATAGATGTATTGAATGGCGCGCTCACGCTGATCGCCGCTGGGAAGATCCATGTCGATATCGGGCCACTCGCCACGCTCTTCGGAAAGGAATCGTTCGAACAGCAGTTCCATCTTTACGGGATCGACGGCAGTGATTCCCAATGCATAACAAACGGCGCTGTTGGCGGCGGAGCCGCGGCCCTGCACGAGGATGTTGTTCCGGCCGCAGAACTGGATAATGTCCCAGACAATGAGGAAGTAACCTTCCAGGCCGAGCTTTTCGATGAGCGCCAATTCGCGCTCGATCTGGCGGCGCGGTTTTTCGTCGTAGGGGCGGAAGCGATCGCGCGCGCCTTCGTCGGTGCGCTTGCGGAGGAATGAAGCCATTGTGCCGCCGTCGGGCACCGGATACCTGGGGAATTGGTAGCCGAGATCTTTCAGCGTGAATTGAAGCCGTGACGAAAGCTCCAGCGTATTGGCAATGGCCGCGGGATGATCATGAAAAAGCCGCGTCATCTCTGCGGGAGTTTTGAGTTGGCGATCGGAGTTGTTCGAGAGCAGCCGGCCGGCGGTTTCCAGTGTTCGGTGATTCCGGATGCAGGTGAAGACGTCGAGGATCTGGCGTTCATGGGAAGCGGCGTATTGGACGCCGTTCGTGGCCAGCAGCGGAAGGCGAAATGTTTCCGCGAGCGCGATGGCTTGCTGGTTGATGGCTTCTTCGTCGCGGTTGAAGTGGCGTTGAAGCTCGATATAGACATTGTCGTGCCCGAAGATGCGGACCAGACGCTCGAGAGCATGGTGGCCGGTTTTGTTTTGGATTGCGTTGGTGAGCGGGCCGTGGGCGCCGCCGGTAAGGCAGATCACTCCCCGCGAGAAAGGAATGAGTTCCTCTTCGGTGATCGTGCCTTTGCCCTTGGGAGCGCGGAGTTTCATGCGCGTCATCAGGCGGCAGAGATTTTGGTAGCCTTCGCGAGTTTCGGCAAGCAGGGGATAGCGAATGCCGGTGTTTGAAGTGACTTCAGCGCCGATATGCGGGCGAATGCCGGCTTTCTTTGCGGCAAGGTGAAAACGCGGCGAGCCGTATAATCCGTCGCGGTCGAGCAGAGCCATGGCAGGCATGGAATATTCGGCCGCAGCGCCGATAAGCTCTTCGGGCAGGGAAGCGCCGTCGAGGAAGCTGAAAGCGGAACTGGCGTGCAACTCGATGTATGCGGGGTTCAATCGTAAACTCCCTGGGCGAACCAGCGGTCGGTATGGACGTCGTAGTAAATGCGGTAGATGGCATCGAGGACTTCGATATCCCACTCTTCGCGGTCCCAGGTGTCGGGACGCCACCAGTCGCCGGAACTGCGCCATGGTCCGCTTGCGGTTTCAATCGGGCCGTGCAGACCGTGGAAGGCAATCCAGGCGGGGACGAGCTCTTTCATCTGTACAGTGGCTTCCAGTGCGGGACGGAAAAGGCGGAGGGAAAGAGAACGCGGGCTAAAGCCCGCGACTACATTGGGGGCGCGTTCGTTGAGGGCGCGTTCGATGGGGGCGCGTTCGTTGCCCATCACTCCGAATTTGTTTATTCGGAATGCATCCGGCCGATGCGTGTCCAGAATCTCCGGTGATCCCACATTCTCCTCACCCACAACCGCAGAAATCCGCGCCAGGGTCAGTTCCAATTTTTCCGGTTCCGGCGAAAGAGGCACGAACAGGCCGTTTTGCACGATGCGAGGTCCGGCGGGAATGGCTTCGACCTTTACTTGTTTGATGGGCGCGCCGGGAGGATGAGCTTCGAGGTTGAGGACCAGAAGTTTGGAGAGGAGCCTGGGATTGCGGATGGGGAGAGGCAGATGAAGCACACGGACGCAAGATCCCAACGTGAGATGGACCTCGTGTGTGGCCCGGTTCCGCGAGCGCAGCCGGGAGCAGATTTGATCCAGAAGCCGGGAGAGAATGAATGTCAGGGGCTCGATCGCTACGATCTCATAATCGAGCTCCATGATCTCGATGAATCGCAATACCTCCTGATTCGCGACCAGCGGCCGCGAGCCCACTCCGCGCGCGAGCTTGTGAAGTCGAACGCCCTCCTGTCCGAGGCGCTCGGAAACCTGCACTGCGGGAAGTTTTGCAAATGCGCCGAAAGAACGGATTCCCCAGCGATCCAGCGTTTCCAGAATTTCCGGCGAGGGTGAAAGCACATGGAGCGGAAGATCTCGAAGGCGCCTGGCTTCGGTTCCGCGGGTCAGTACCGTGATGCCCGAAAATCCCCGGGCCGCGCAGATCGCCGCATCCGGATTCGATGCGACTGCGATGTTGGCTTGCAGCCCGCCGGCGCGCACTTGCTCGGCGACCTTCTCCGCGATTTCGGAATAAGATCCAAACAACCGCTCCAGTCCTTCCAGATCAAACACGACGGTACCCGGCACTGTGTTTTCCACTCGCGGTGAGAATGCGCTTGCGTAATCGAATAACGCGGCGTGGACATCACCTGAAGAATTGGGAACGTAAATGCACGCGTACATATGAATTTAATGGGCGTGACCTTCGAGAACGAACAATCTCGATATTCAAATGCATCTCATTCAACAGAGTCGACCACATCGCTCCGCGCGTTTCCATTCGCAGCACTAACGCTGCGGCGGACTTCACCATGCTTTCCGGACTCATCACGACAAGCACAGTGGGTGTTTTCTCGATCGTGCGTTGGAAGCGGAACCAGGATGCGAATGGAACGGATCGGAGATGCGGCTGCGGGAGATCGGTCAGATCCATCACGACGCGACCAAAGCCGCCTCCCTGCAGCAGCAGGTCTGTGGATTTGAGAACCTGATCGAGCTTGCGGCAGCGCACCCAGAGCAAACGTTTCAAATCGAGGCCCGCCGCTGCTCCGGATTTCGGATCGAACGCATCGTTGCCATCCACAATCGCGCAGACTTCGTCTCGCGTTGTTGCTTCGGCAAGGATGGAAACCATGGCGCTGGTTCGTCCGGAAGAGGGAGGGCCAAAAATCTCAGTGATCGCGCCGCGGGGCAAACCCCCGATCAGCGCGTCGAGCTGGGCAATGCCGGTGGGCACGCTTTCACAGACACGCTTATCGAGATCGGTAAAAAGCGAAGGAATCCGCTCACCGAGTGCGGATTCCAACCGGGCGCGAAGAAGAACCGATTGCATAAAAGCACCGAGATCTTTCTTATACCGAACATGTGTACGGTATGTCAACAGACAGCGCCATTGCGTAATCGGCGTAATTCGCGGCTAACGGATTGCTGACTTAACGGTATGAAACGACAGCATAAGACTGCCGATTCTCTCATTCCCGAGAATGCGACTATTTCGGAACTTCGTGCAGCGGCAGCGAATTGCCGCGCCTGCGATCTCTGGGAACTGGGTACACAGACCGTCTTCGGTGAGGGAAGTTCGAACGCTCGCGTGATGCTTGTCGGTGAACAGCCAGGGGATCAGGAAGACCGTCAAGGGCGTCCGTTCGTCGGACCGGCGGGAAAAATTCTCGATAAAGCGCTGGAGGAAGCCGGCATCGATCGCAAGGAAGTCTATGTTACAAATGCGGTAAAGCATTTCAAATGGGAGCCGCGAGGCAAGCGGCGCATTCACAAGAAACCGAACTCTCTCGAGATTGCAGCGTGCAAGCCCTGGCTCGAAGCCGAGATCAAAGCGATTCGTCCCGAAGTCATCGTTTGTCTGGGTGCAACAGCGGCGCAGTCCTTGCTGGGAAGACATTTCAAGGTCAGCGTGCAGCGAGGAGAATTTATTCCTTCGCCGCTGGCGCCGTTCGTGATGGCCACGGTACACCCATCATCACTGTTGCGGGCACCCGACGACGAGACGCGGCATCGTGAAATCCTGCGCTTCATCAAGGATCTCAGCCGTGTGCATGAGGTCCTGGAACAACACAAAGCGGCCTGAACGCGGGCTTCAGCCCGCGCGTTCGCTGTTCCTCCTGCTGGAAAGACTCTCGTAAGCGTTGTAGAATTTCCACTTCAAACTGCTCACTTAAGGATTACTATGCTAAAAATGCGAACGATCGCACTGGTGCTGGTCGTTTACGCCCTGCCTGTTCCCCAGCGCACCCTGGACGATTTTTTCCGAGACTTCACCACTCAGTGGATGCACGCCAATCCGAATCTCGCCGCATCGACCCGGTATTTCACCGGAGCGGAGCAAGACCTGTTGGAACGGCAGATCGCGCCTGTCACCACAGCCCGCCGGCGAGAGCGAATCCGGCTGGCGCGCCAGGGCCTGGCCGAACTTGCGAAGTTCGACCGCGCTCAAATGACGGACAATCAACGAGTCTCTTCCGACGTCATGCGGTGGCTTCTCGATTCGGTCGTGCGGGAAGAGCCCTACCTGGATTACGCGTTCCCGTTCGAGCAGTTCAACGGTGTCAATGTCGGGCTTCCGAATACGCTTACGGTGGTTCATCCTCTCCTCAACGAGAAAGACGCAGTCAACTACGTCGCGCGGCTCGGGCAGGTCAGCGCACGAATCGAGGAAGCGATTACGGAAAGTCGCCGTCTTTCCGATAAGGGAATGATCCCTCCGCGGTTCATCGTTCGCTCGACCATTACACAGATGAAGGATTTTATCGCTCCGCCTCCCGCTCAAAATCCCTTCGTCACTGCTTTTGTCGAACGTGCAAGCCGCGCGAATTCCATTTCGAGTTCAAAGCGCGAAGAGCTTCGCGCTGAAGCCGAGAAGATCGTCGCCGCACAGGTTTATCCGGCGTGGCAGAAAGCCATCGGATTGCTGCAATCCCTGGAGAGCCGCGCAACCGACGATGCCGGCATCTGGCGCTTCAAGGACGGAGCCGAAGCCTATTCTTACAATCTGCGGCGCTTCACCACCACCAGCCTGTCGGCGGACGAGATCCATCAAATCGGGTTGCGCGAAGTGGCGCGGCTCGAAAAGGAAATGGATACCATCCTGCGGCGTCTGGGCCGAACGCAGGGTTCCGTGAACGATCGTATTGCGCGGCTTCGAGACGACCTGAAGTATCCGAATACGGAAGACGGACGAAAGGTCATCATGGCTGATGTCGAAGGAATGCTGCGGGACGCCGAGAAGCGCGCCGCCATACTGTTCGACCGCCGCCCGAAAGCTCCCATCGTCGCGCAGCCGTTCCCTCGCTTCCGGGAGGTTAACGCGGCGGCCAATTACACCGCGCCGGCTCCTGACGGCTCGCGGCCCGGAGTGTTCCAGATACCGCTGCGTATCGAACGCATGACGAAGTTTGGCTTACGCAGCCTGGTCTATCATGAAACGGTTCCAGGGCATCATTTTCAGATCGCCCTCGAATTGGAGAACACCACTGTCCCGCGCTTCAGGCAGATTCGCGCTTTCGGCGGTATTTCCGCGCTCAGCGAAGGCTGGGGCCTTTATGCCGAGAGACTGGCGGCCGAATCCGGCTGGTACGAAGGAGATCTGGAAGGCTTGCTTGGCCAGCTCGACTCCGAATTGTTCCGCGCCCGTCGATTGGTGGTGGACACGGGCATCCATGCGAAGCACTGGACTCGGCAGCAGGCAATCGATTACGGAATCGAGGCCAGCGAGATTGAAAGATATGTTGTGAACCCCGGGCAGGCGTGTTCATACATGATCGGCGAATTAAAGATTATCGAGCTTCGCGAGAAGGCGAAGAAGGCTTTGGGAAATCGGTTCTCTTTACAGGAGTACCATAACGCAATCCTTTCCGCGGGAACAGTTCCGCTCGAGCTGGTGGAAAAGGAAGTGGACCGCTATATCGCGAAGAAGAATGGCAATTAATCTGAAAAAGACGAACGTCGTCATTATCGGTGCGGGAGCCGCGGGCGGCGTGGCTGCGCTGCCTCTGGCACAGGCCGGCATCGAGGTGATCGCGCTCGAGGCGGGAGCCTGGCTCAGTCCGCGGGACATGGCTCCGGACGAGCTGCGATACATCCGTGGCTGGCCTCCGAAACTGCAAAAGGTCAATGATGAGATCCCCACGCACCGGCCCAATGCATCTTCGCCGAACACGCCGCGGCTGGATGATCATCCGATGATGAACGCAGTGGGCGGCACGTCCATCCACTATTGGGGACAGAGCTGGCGCCTGAATCCGTGGGACTTCAAGGTGGTCAGCGAGACCAGACGGCGTTACGGCCCCTCGCGCATCCCGAAAGGCTCGACGGTTGAGGATTGGCCGTTCGGCTTTGAAGAACTCGAACCTTACTACGATCGAGTAGAGCGGGAGGTCGGAGTCTCGGGCAAAGCAGGAAACATCAACGGGACGCTGGATCCACGCGGCAACATCTTCGAGGCCCCGCGCAAGCGCGAATATCCAATGCCTCCACTTCGGGGCAGCGGTTTTACGGAGATGATGTCCGAGGCCGCGCGCTCGCTTGGATTGCATCCGTTTCCGGGACCGGCCGCAATTACGAGTCAGTCTTATCAGGGACGGGCGGCATGCGTGTATCACGGCTTCTGCCGTGGAGGCGGGTGCCACGTCAATTCGAAGGGCTCGACGGCCGTATCTACAATTCCCAAAGCACAGGGGACGGGCCGCTTCAAGTTGGTTACCGAAGCCCGGGTCAATACGATTGATGTGGGCAGAAACGGCCGGGCGAGCGGCGTCACTTACATTAAAGACGGACGCGAATACTTCCAGCCCGCCGATGTCGTCCTTCTTGCCACGTACACCTATGAAAACGTCCGCACGCTGTTGCTTTCGAAGTCAACGGCATTTCCGAACGGGCTCTCGAACAATCACGGCCAGGTCGGCAAACACTATTTCAGCCATAACCAGACGGCGGCCGTGACCGCGCTCTTTCCGTTCAACATCAATACATGGTATGGAACGCCGTCCCAGGGCGTCGCCGCAGACGACTGGGCCGATGATAACTTTGACCACTCGGGCCTCGATTTCATCGGCGGCGGAAATCTCTGGGTATACCACGAGAGACGGCCCATCGCGGCCGCAGCTATGAGCACGTGGGACCGGGCGCCCCAGTGGGGATCCGCCTGGAAGGCTTTCATCAAGGAAAATGCCGATCGCCAGAATACTTCATACATTCAAAAGACGACGCTGCCTTACGACGACAATTATCTCGACCTCGATCCGATAGCAAAGGATCCGCTTGGGTTTCCAGTTATCCGCATAACGGCCGAGTACCAGGACAACGAAAGAAAGCTGGCCCTGTTCATGCAGGACAAAATGGACCAGTGGTATCGGGCGGCCGGCGCTACGTCGATACAAAGAGCGGAAATCGGCCCGATGACGGTCTCCACCCATGCCTACGGCGGCACGCGCATGGGCGAAAATCCCGAGACAAATGTCGTGAACCGGTGGGCGTTCTCTCACGAAGTGCCCAACCTCGGCATTCTTGGGGCTTCAATCATGGGAACCAGCGGAGCCCACAATCCCACTCTCACCGTTCAGGCGCTCGCATGGCGCACAGCCGAGTACCTCGTAAAGAATTGGAAAAGCATCGCTTCCTGACGGGGCAAAGAGGGAACGTAACCACAAAAAGCACAAGAAGCACAAAAACTCCTGGGCCTTCTTGTGCTTTTTGTGCTTCCTGTGCTTTCTTCCCGCCGCTTGGCTCGCTGCGTGCAACAAATAGTGTATGCGTCAAGCAGTTTGCGCGTTTGTTTCCTTTCTTGTAGCCTCCACGCTTTTCGTTTGGGGTGGAAGTCCATTTCCGTTGCAGCGCGCGCTAGGCCTATCGGGAGCGTATGACCTGCTCAGTCAAATCTCGGCAGGCCTGAAGCAGGGGCTGCTACTGGAAATGCCAAACTACGACTTTGAGTCGCGGGCGACAACTACGCAGGCGTTCAGCGAGTTTTCCAATCAGCCGAAATTACGCCGCGGTCTGGAATACATGGTCGCTGAGAGGGTGGCTCCGGATGAATTGACCGAAGTGCTTCAATGGCTGGAGTCGCCGCTCGGAGAGAAAATTCGGCAGCATGAGGCGCGGGCAGGAACCCTTGAAGGAATAGCGGCCGTGCAGAAATTTGCCACCGACTCGCGGATCGATGCCACTCCGGCCAATCGAGCAAACTTGTGCCAGGCGATTGAAGATGAATTCCAGTTGTCATCCAACATTGCGAACATCTCTTTGTCCATTCTCGCAGGCTTGGAAAGGACAATGGTGGCAAAGTCGGGTGCGACTCCAGCCCAGGTAGCGGAAATAGCAACCGACGTCCCAATCCCGGATAAAGAGCCTATGCGGAAGGACACGATCGCGTTGTGCCTATTCACATATCGAAATTTGTCCGATGAAGAACTCCAGCAGTACATTGCCCACTTGCGCTCGCCTTCCGGAAGAAAGTTCATGCAGGCGGTCTGGATTGGAATGCGTGGCGCTTTCATGCGAGCGGCTATGGACGCCGGGGAAAGACTTTTCGAGTCGGCTCGAAAGGCCAGAGTGAAGCCCCAATAATGGCCTTTCAGGATTGCTCGAGCTTCAGAATATGCGCTTCGACATAGTAGCTGTGGCCGTCCAGCGTGACGGCGCCCTCCGGATCGTTGATCCACAACCACGAGGCCATTTCGGCTTCGGCCTCGAGTGACGAAGGAAAGAAACCGGTGAGTCCCCCTTCCAACATCGGCTGGCGCGCATTGGGGTTCATCCGTTCAGCCTCCCGAATGATGTATCCCACGAGCTCTGATTCTCGTTTCGGCACGATCAGGTTTTCTCCGACCATCGTCATGATCGCCCATGCCACGACGCGTTTTTTCTCTGCGTCCAATTTCTCGTTAAAAGACTGAAGCAACTCGTCACCCTGCCGCCGGCGGACGGCCGCATCTCCGGAAAGCCGCAAAGTCACGGCCTCAGCGAACCTTTCGGCCAGCGCCTGCTTGCCGGCATCGGTCAGGAACGTCTTCGGGTAAGCGCCTGTGAGGAAGCTCACCACGGAATTGACCACGGCATTCAGCGGGCCCTCGCCGAATTCACTTAGATACGGAGTCTCGGCGACCGTGTCGGCCCAGTAAACCCGGCCGTCCTGAGATACAAGCGAGGCCAGGAGCTCGCCGTGCCGGCGGACCCATTCATTGCGCAGATCGGATGAGCCTCTTTGAAAGAAAAAGTCATCGTCGAGTTCCTGCCTGAATTTTTCCTGGAATGCCTCCAACAGGGCTTTCTCGGGAAAAATCGTCAACTGGGTCGAGAGGCCGGAAGACACGATGTAGGACGCTTTCCAGGCTTGCACTCGGCTGGGATCGGGCGTCATATCCAGCCCCTGGCCGTTAAAAAGAGCGATGAGCCGGGCCTGCGTGTCCTTCGGATCCTCAGAGGTCCGGATGATTTCAAGTCCCTGGCCGAGCAGCCGGGCGGCAACGCCTCCGGTAGTGTCGGCGACGTGAACCTCCACCTTGCTCCGCAATTCCGGCGGCACGCTCTCAGCGGCCTGCTGAAGGCCTTCGCGGTCGATGTCGACCATTCGTACGAGCTTGAACTGCCGGGCCAGGTCTTCCAAAGGAATGTTGTAAGCTGCACCGGCTCCCAGGATTGTGAGCGAATCCGGCGTCTTCACGCGTTGCGCCCCGCGGAGGATCATCTCCCGGCTTCGCTGGACGTGTTCCTCCCAGTGCAGGTGGAAGCGCTCGTGGTCTTGAGCATGCTCGCGGCCCAGCCGCGTTCCAATGTCAAACAAGAGCTCGGTGAACATAAAAAATGCACCTATGGACGCCAGAGTATACACGGCCCAAAATTGTCGAACGACAAGATCCTCAGCAATGCGCGAGGTTCGCAATGTCACTTGTCCGGTTTGCCGCCTTTGAACGTATACTGACCTCGATTGGAGGTGACCGTGAAACTGGGCTATGTTCTAGGCCTCGTGTTTCTGGTCGTGATGCGCGGCGCTGTGTACCCGGTTCCCGCTGAGGGCGACTGGATCGGAAAGAACTTCAAGTTCAGCACCGGCGAGACTCTCTCCGAACTGCGACTGCACTACACCACTATCGGCAAGCCGGAGCGCGACGCCACCGGCAAGGTCGTAAACGCCGTGCTCATTCTCCATGGCACCGGCGGCACCGGCCAGGGATTCCTCAGAGAAACTTTCGCCGACCAGCTTTTCGGGCCGGGGCAGTTGCTTGACGGCGCGACGCATTACATCATTCTGCCCGACGGAATCGGGTTTGGAAAGTCCAGCAAACCCAGCGATGGAATGCGCATGCGTTTCCCGAAATACACCTATGACGACATGGTGCGGGCACAGTACCTGCTGCTGACCGAGGGCCTGGGTGTGAACCATCTACGCCTTGTCCTCGGGACTTCCATGGGCGCGATGCACACCTGGCTGTGGGGAGAGACGTACCCGGAATTCATGGATGCATTAATGCCGCTGGCCAGCAACCCGGTTGAGATCGCCGGACGCAACTGGATGCAGCGGCAAATGAGAATCAACTGCATCAAAGGCGATCCCGCGTGGAATGGTGGTGAGTACACGAAGCCGCCGATCCTGGGTCTCACGTGTGTCAGCTACGTCGCCTCGCTGATGACCAGCAGCGCCCTTTGGTTGCAGGAGCAATATCCCACTCGCGAGAGCGTGATCGAGATGATGGAGAAGAACCCTACGGGACCGGCTGACGCCAACGACATCATCTATGAGACGGAGGCGTCCAGGTTTTACAACCCCGCCCCCCAGCTTGACAAGATCAAAGCTCCGCTCCTGGCGGTCAACTCGGCCGATGACGTGATCAATCCGCCGGAGCTCCGCATCCTCGAAAGGGAAATCAAGAGGGTAAAGCGTGGGAGGTTTATTCTGCTTCCGATCACCGGCGAAACCCGCGGGCATAGCACACACTCCCTGCCGGCGATCTGGGGCAAATACCTGAGGGAGCTCCTCGATCAGTCGAAATAATGTCTCTGTCCTCGCAGCGCTTAATATTTGTCAACAGAACAACAGCGTGCTAAAACGACCGCATGAAAAAAACGACAACATTACTATTGTTGGTTCTGGTAGGAGTGGCGCCGGCCGCCGCTCAAAAGCTGGAGAAAATCAATCCGCCTGGACTTTCGAAACCCGCATCGGGGACCTACACGCAAATCGTTAGAGCCGGAAAACTCCTCTTCATTGCCGGCCAGACCGCGACGAATTCCGAAGGAAAGGTCGTTGGGTCTGGAATGAAAGAGCAAGTAGACCAGGTGTTCGCAAACCTGCTGACAGCATTGAAATCCCAGGGAGCGGACTTCAGCCAGGTTGTCAAAATGACTACTTACGTGACCAGCATTTCGGAATTTCGGGCCCCGGACGTCGCTGCTGTGCGAGCCAGGTATGTGGGCTCGAATCCCCCTGCTAACACGCTGGTCCAGATCCAGCAGTTGGCCGATCCGGCATATAAAGTGGAAATTGAAGCGACGGCGGTTCTCCCTTAAGAGCAGCCCTTCCGTCCTGCGGCACGTTTGTTTCGTTCGCACGCTTGCTGAGTCTGGCGGTTTACCTAAAGTTTTTGCCGCGGCCGTCCGCCATGTAGATTTAGCCACTTAGTACGCTTCCCATGTGGAGATTATTTTTCAAGTTTGGCTTGGTTCTGGTTTTAGCTGGAAGGGTTTGCTCGATACCAGCCATTGCTGGTCTTGCCCAGTCACAGCGGCCAACCTGCGCCTGCATTTCTGGAGGCAGCGGCTTCCCTAAAAACATTCCTTCAGAATTACCTGAGGGGGCCATTCTTGCGAGAGGACAAGACAACACGCTATTTTGAAGCCTGGGCTGATCTTAACGGGGATGGTAAGCAGGAAGCCATTGTTTACATCGCAGGCGAAAGCTGGTGTGGGACCGGCGGCTGTATCACAGTAGTCTTGGAACCAAAGGATTCCTCCTACGAAGTTATTACAAAGATGACAATCACGCGGCCTCCGATTCGCGTATTGACTAGCGCATCGTACGGTTGGCATAGCTTGACAGTCTGGGTACAGGGAGGAGGAGTTCAGGGGTACGACGCGGAACTTCAGTTTAATGGCAAGAGTTATCCGACGGATCCTTCCATTGCTCCATCTCGCCGCTTCGACGGCAAGGCAGAAGGCGAAATCGTTATTCCCGCCTCAGCAAGTGATAACAGGAACGGGAAGCCTCTTTATGAGTGACCTCTAAAAGTCGGCGTTTCCTTCAAAAATCCGGGCGTTCGTTTGTGCCAAAACCGGAGTAGGCATCGACGAGGATTTCGAGGGACGTGTCCTCGCTCCTCTTAATTTCCGCCGAGAAATCCGGATTGGAATGATTCGGATTTCATTTCCAGCCGGCAAATCGAAATTCGACGTCTTCTTTTTTGAATTTCCGGCAACTTACAAATCAGCGAATAAATTCCGAGATCCCTTTTGCCGACAGTGTTTTTCCGATTGCGTCAGGTCTTTCAAGACGGCAATCGTGGAGGACGAACACTTTCGAACAGATTACTCCCCAGAAACGCGCAGTGACCGGCAAACCCTTGGCCGCCGGGTCATTGCGACCATCAGCTCCTGCGGAGCCCAGATCACACACCGCTTGTTTTGACTATGCGCCCGAAAGGACAACGACGTTTCCCCCGGCTCCGGTGATCAAAGCCAGGTTGTCGATGATTTGTTGAATTCGCGATTCCCCGAAGCATGGCAAATGTGGTATTCCCTCCCTGGCTTACGGTCGCGACGCCGTTTGTCCATGAGAACTTCAGGGTATGAAACTAAAAATCGCCGATCGGGATCTCGATCTTTTTCGGAAGACCTACCAGGAGGCAACGGAGCGGGTTCACCGTTTTACGCTGCTGCGAACATTGGTCATCGGTCTGGTCGTGCTTGCGTACATTCATGCTTTCCATTCGATCAATCAAGGGGCGATTGACCGAAGTGCGCGAAGCTTGGAACAACTCTCTCCACTTACCGGAAAAGACGCGCTCGCCCTGGAAGCCTCGCCGTTTCAGGGCTTCTTTGTGATTCGAAACCTGTTGGTGGATTTCGATTCATCAGGCAACTCCAGACATCAAACGGTTTCAGACATGTCGAGCTCGAATTGGGTATCCGCGTGCCGGGAACTGGCTCGGGGTTCTGAGGAAACCAAAAAGGCTAATAGCCAACTCAATGATGCCCAATCGAGAGAATCCGTGAATGCGGTGCTGGATGGCTCTCCAGCGTGCCAGAGCAGCAAGCAGAAAATACCTTCGGCTATTTTTCAGGTCGCCGAAATTGCCCAGGAACAGTACGCAAAGCAGCTTAAAGACGAGTACGCGCACGCGTTCACCAGCGAAGTGAGTTTTCTGGGTATCAAGACGTTCATTGATCTGCGAAATTGGTTTGCCTTCATACCGGTTCTCCTGCTCGTCTCAGAAATTTACTTCTTTATCGAGCGTAAGAAACTAAACCTGCTCTCAATAGTGATCGCCTCAGATGTGCAATCGACTCCAGAAAGGGAGGCCGGGGCCTATGACAGATTGTTTATTTCCAGATCTGGCCCTTTTACCGGAGCGTTTTCGCGTCATCCCTCGCAACTGCTCGGCTTTCTTCAGTACGGCACTGTTATGGGTTTGCTTGCGTATCTAGGTTATGAAGTCTTCTGGGGACCACTGGATTTTTCCAACGTGATATATCCCGCCATAACCACGACCATCATCGCCGGATGGCACTCTCTCAGGTATTGCAGGCATGTCGCGTCGGAACTCGAAAAGAACCTGTCCATGGCACTGAATCTTGCACCATCTACTCGACCCACCGTGGGTTCCTGCCGGCCGATCGGACCGAAGGTGTTTGGAATGGCGAAAGCTTTCTTCGGCCCGCGACTTCAGTTGTCATCCGGAAGTTGCCTGGTTCTGGCGACACTTTTCATGTCAATTAATGTCAGCTTCTGTTCGGACAACGCAAATCCAAAGGGATATCAATTCCTTAAAGGCCTTGGACAGCTCCAGGGCGAAAACAGCCCATCCGTAAACTGGTTCACTTCCGAGATCTCACTTGATCGTTACAATGACACAGGACTGATGACGGGTGTCCTGTTGACAACAATCAAAGCGAACCAGCGTTTGACATGGTTTGTTTACTTGAGCAGCCTTCTTCTGAGCATCCTTACTGCCCTCCTGCTTCTCTACGCAAAGGTCAAGAAGAGTCCGCCTTTACCGATTATTTTTTGGTGCAGTTTAGCCGGCATGATGTGTTCGATCTATTTTGCTGCGGATTTGGCCCTATACTTCCTGTCGCCCAAACTCAAATTGACTCTTGTTATTTTGTATTTGATTTTGCCGGCCTTATCGTTTTACCGGAGCGCAAGAAACAAGAAGTTATCGGAGTCGTTTGCTGCTGGTATTCCCGTCGCGCTTGCGGCCTACGTTTTCGCTCTATTGACCGCGTGGCCGGACAATTCGTCATGGCTTAGAATGATTACCGAAAACCTCGGATTGACTTTCATGTTTCTGCTGCTCGGAACGCAGTTTCTGACGTTCGGGTTCCTTCGCATACTTCGCCAGTCGGCGGCTGCGCCATCACGAACGGAGTCTGTCGGTATTCCGGCGGCCTCGTCAGTGTAGTCGCGGGGCTTTAGCCCGCGGTACGTCGGATACGCCAGACATTGGATACGCCAGACATTGCGCATTCCAATTGATGCGGCCTTCAGGCAATGCGTGCTAGGATCTGCCGGCAGGAGTCCCAATGATTTCACGTGTGCTGACGGCACTCTTGGTATTGGCTGCACCATCGCAGTCCCAGGGTTCGCCCGAAATCATCGGTCTTCTCCAGCGAGCGACAGAATACGTGACGCAGTATGAAGCGGAACTGGGCAACCTGATCGGCAGCGAGGAGTATGTCCAAAACGCGGTGTGGCTCGCACGAACGCTGGGCGGTGCTTACCCGACGGTGGCGAAGAGGTTGCAGCGGCGCGTTTCGTCGGACTTTCTGATTATCCAGGTAGGTGAGGAATGGGCGGCTCTTAGAAAGGGGAATCGTGTCGATGGTTTGAAGGTCAAGGAACCCGAACCGGCTTTCGAAGATGCTTTCGACGATTCTCCTGAGGCCAATCATAAGCGTCTGGTTGCGATGAAAGCCGAGAGCACCCGCTACAACATCGGTGACATCATCCGGGAAACAAACCTACCCACGCTGGCATTAAAAATTTTGCGCAAAAACGAAATTTCGCGTTTCGCCTTCGAGCGCGCCGGCTCAAGCAAAATCGAAGGGATTCAGACGCAGGCTGTCCGGTTTCGCGAACAGACAGGCCCGACGCTGGTTCGCGGGGGAAACGGCGAACTTCTGTATTCGAATGGAACGGTCTGGATCGAACCCGAAACGGGACAAGTGGTTCGAACCGAGTTCAACGTTGAAAATCAGTACCCTTCGTCGCGTATCAAAGCCAGAATCGTTGTGACGTACGCTGCAGGAAGGAACCTGAAACTGCTCCTACCCACTGTGATGGACGAGCACTATGAAAGCGAATTCAATACCGTCGATTGTAAGGCTTTCTATTCCAACTTCCGGCCGTTCGAGGTTGACGTCAAGTTTGAGATTCAGCCGCCGGTTCAGTGAGTGATCGTATGGCAGTCCAGGCAGGACATACGGTCCCATTGATTGGAGACACGATTGGCGTCTATTTCGATCGCGTCGTGGGTCGCTGGAGCAACCGGAAGGTTCTGGCGGTCCGTCACCAGGGGATTCGCTGGACATATGCCGAGTTCAAGGAACGCGTGGAGACTACATCTGAATAGCCCCAACGGGAATCGAACCCGTGTTTTGGCCTTGAGAGGGCCACGTCCTGGCCGCTAGACGATGGGGCCGCAACCTCGAATAACGTAACACAGACTACCGGAGAAGTGGAAGCCAGTCGCGTTTGAGCATCGAGTAAAGAACAAGATCCACGTAGTGGTCATAAAGCCATTCGGCTTCACGCAGAATCCCTTCCTGGAGGAATCCAAGCCGCTCGGCGACCGCCCGGCTCCTCGTATTACCCAGGGCGCAATGCAGATGTACCCGATTGCAGTCCTGCTCGTTGAAGGCGTAATCGGTGAGACGCGCCGTGGCACGGGTCATGATTCCGCGGCCCTGGTGGCCGGCATCGAGCCAGTAGCCCAGCTCCGTCTTCAAATTGACCGAATCGACGTAATGCTGGCCGATCACGCCGACGAGCCGGCCCTTAGAGACAATTCCGAACTGATACCCGTTGTTGTCCTCCGCTTGTGCGAGGGAACGCCCGATGAATCGGGCGGTGTCTTGAACGCCGCGGCTGTAATCGAGCCACGGAAGCCATTCGCGGAGATGCGACCGATTGCGATCGATCAGGGCCGTCAACTCTTCCGCGTCGCTCTCTACGATCTGACGCAATTCCACCGAGCCATCGATGCGTAGGATAATCTGGTCCACTCGCGCAGTATAGCAACGGGTTACACTTAAAATCATGGAAGTGCGAGGACTGCTGAAGCACATCCGTGAACGCGAAGATCAGCTTTTCCTGGTGCTCACGGTTAAATCAACCCTGGACGACGGGCTCGACGTCAAATCGGTGTGGCAAGCGATTCCCGATTTCACGTTGGGGGGCATTTCGCTGAAGCAGTTCGTTGCAGTGCACGACGCAGCGGATAGCCTGGACAAGGAGTACTCCCGAAAAGGCGTCGAACTGGATGGCGTGAAAGCTAACCGTGATGACAAAGTTCGCGAATTGAACGACCTCATCACGCGTTTTCGGAGCGGCATCCGTGCGGCGTACGGTCCGGACTCGGCCGTGTACGAGCAAGCAGGCGGAACACGGTCGAGTTTGCGGAAATCGCCCACACGCCAGGCCGCGGCAGATCCCGTAACAAAGCCGGCTGTCACGTCCAACGCGTAGCGAGCAGCCGGGATGGCGCTGGTTTTTCGCCATCCCGGTGCTTGCCGATCCATGACGTCCTGTCGGTAATCGTTTTACTTGCCAGCGATATCAAGCGCACCGATAATCGACCCACCGAGGCACCATGAAACACATTTGGCAGGATCTTGTTTATGGCTCCAGAATGCTGTTGAAGAAGCCGGGCTTCACCATCGTGGCCGCGTTGTCGCTCGCCCTGGGGATCGGAGCCAACACTGTCATTTTCAGTTTGATCAATACCACTCTGCTGCGGCCGCTGCCCTTCGCCGATTCCGGGAAACTCGTGGTCATCTGGACGGTTCCGCTCAAAGATCGTAACCAGCGGAATAACATTAACGTTTCGAGCTATTACGCAATCCGTGACAAGAGCCAATCATTGGAGTCACTGGGAGCGCTGACCGGCAGCATCAAGAATCTCGGCGCAGAGAAGGATGGCGCGCCCGCGGAGAGGATCCAGGGTTGGGGTTTTTCCCCGGCCGTGTTTCAGGCGCTCGGTGTGAAGCCGGCGTTAGGCCGCTTCTATACAGAGGAGGAAGATCAGGTCGACAACTGGGCCCCTGTTATCGTCATCACGAATCGTCTCTGGAAGCGGCACTTCAACAGTGATCCCAACGTCATCGGTAAGGTTCTCACGCTGGATCAGAAGCCGGTCACGGTCATCGGACTGCTGCCTGAAGACTTCAGCTTCTTCGGCGATGAGGTGGATTTCATCTGCCCTCTGGAGATCGGCCGCACGCAATCGCAAAGCAAGCAAGGATTCATTCTCGTCCTCGGCCGGCTCAAGAAAAATATCGAGATGAAACAATCTCAAGCCGAGATTGATACCATCGCCGCACAACTCGCCTCGAGCGATCCCGAGCGCAATGAAGGCAACGGCGCACAGCTTCAGCTTTTGCAGGAAGCTGCCTATGGCGGATTCCGGGGTCCGCTACTCGTCCTGCAGGGCGCGGTTGCGTTCGTCTTGCTGATCGGCTGCGCCAATGTGGCCGGCCTGCTGCTGGCTCGAGCGGCTTCGCGGCGGACCGAAGTGGCTGTCCGCACTGCGCTCGGCGCGGGCCGCGGGCGAATCGTCCGGCAACTGATCACCGAGAGTTTCCCGCTTTCGCTGGTGAGCGGCATCCTCGGCATAGCTCTCTCCTGGGGAGGATTGAAGCTCTTCGTCGCTGCCGCGCCTCCGGGTTTTCCGCGTCTGAACGAGCTTACGCTGGACATGTCTGTTCTCGGATTCACGGCAGTCGTGGTCGTGCTGACGGCTGTGATCTTCGGAATTGTACCGGCCCTGCAGGCTTCCAGGTCCGACCTGGTCAGCTCGCTCAAGGAATCGGGCCGCAGCGGCACCGATAGCGTCACTCGCCAGTATCTTCGCAGCGTTCTGGTCACGGCGCAGATTGCCCTTGCGCTTATACTGCTTATCGGCGCGGGGCTGATGATCAACAGCTTCATCCGCGTCCAGAAGAATGACCTCGGCGCCGATCCGCGAAATCTGCTGACGTTCGATTTCCGGTTTGCGCAGACCGACGCGATCAAACCGTATGGAAGGTACCGCGGACTGGGCTTGTGGGACGTCAGTCCGGTTCCGGCGTTGACGTTCGACAGAATTCTGGAACGCGTGCGCGCAATTCCGGGCGTCCTGTCCGCGGCGGCCGTTAGCAGGCCTCCTTTAAGCTCGGGAGGCATACAGATGCCGTTCCTGATCGAGGGCAAACCTGCTCCTCCCCCGAGCGCATCGTCCGACGGAGCATCACAACAGCAGGGGCAAACCGCGAACTATTTTTCGATCACGCCGAACTTTTTCGGCACAATGAAAATCCCCGTCCTGAAGGGACGGGATTTCAGCGCGCAGGACACGGCATCGGGTACCCTGGTCATCATCATCAGCCAGACGACGGCGCGCCGGTTCTTCGCAAATGAGGAGCCGATCGGCAAGCGCATCACGCTGGACTTTGTCCCGGATGAACGGCCGCGCGAGATCGTCGGCGTTGTGGGAGATACGCGGACGAGCCGCTTTCAGCAGGAGCCCGCGCCCACGATGTACGTGCCGCATGTGCAGCAGACGCCTCGCTGGATGGGGCCGCAGTGGAACGATCGTGCCGGAATGTTCTTCGTCTTGCGGACCTCGGGCGATCCCATGACCTTCGTGGAGACGGCGAAGCACGCGGTTGCGGACGTGGATCTGACCCGGCCGGCGTCCAACTTCCGGACGATCGAACAGAACCTGAACCAGCAAACCCAGTACCTGAGGCTTTACATTCTTCTGCTCGGGATCTTCGGTGGTATCGCAGCTACTCTGGCAGCCATCGGGATTTACGGCGTGATGTCGTATTCGGTTGCGGAGCGCACGCGCGAAATCGGCATCCGCATGGCGCTCGGCGCGAACTCCGGTGATGTGCTGAAGATGGTGATGCGGCATGCGCTGCTGATGTTGGGTATTGGACTGACTATAGGACTGGCGGGGTCGTTTGCGGTGACCCGGCTCATCAAGAGCGGTCTCTACGGCGTTACCGCGACCGACCCAGCGACTTACATCGGAATTTCTATGTTGCTGATTTTGGTGGCATTGATGGCCAGTTTCATTCCAACGCGCCGCGCCGTGCGCGTCGATCCGACCACCGCCCTGCGCTACGAATAATTCACTACCTGGGTTAATCTGATTGTTGACGAACATGAGGGCTACCGGATTGAGCCGCGTAGCGGTGTTAGAGGGGTCGATGTGGTTGTGAGATTGAGCCCCAGAGGGGCGAAAGAATCTCTGGAATCTTTCGCACCTCCGGTGCTGATTCGTTCCAACGCCCCGAAACCCCCGGGCTTGCGCCCAGGGCTACACTCTCACGCCGCTCTGCGGCTGTAACCGGCGCTACAAAGGATCTCCGATGCGACGGATTACAGCTATTGTCTTTCTTACAGTCACGCTTGCGGTTGTGCCTGCCTGCAAAGGCAGTTCGCCAACCCCCGCAAGTCCGGCCGCTCACTCAACCGGAGTCGACCAGGCCGGGATGGACAAATCGGTCGCTCCGGGTGATGACTTTTACGCATATGCCAACGGCGGTTGGATCAAGGCGACGCCGATTCCAGCCGACAAATCCAGTTACGGCATCGGGACCATTCTTACCGACGAAACCCGAAAGCGCACGGTGGCGTTGATCCAGGAGTCGGCCGACGCTGGACCGAACGCCAGTCCGGAGGCGCGAAAGATCGGCGACTTCTACTCGAGTTTCATGGACGAAGCGGGAATCGAGTCGAAGGGCATCGCTCCACTCAAGCCGCAGCTCGACAAGATCGCAGCTATCAACGATCGTCGTGCGCTCGCGCGCGTGATCGGCGGCAATCTCAGGGCGGACGTCGACCCTCTCAACAACACGAACTTCCAGACCGAGAATTTATTCGGCGTATGGGTCTCGCAGGGATTGACGGACCCGGAGCACAACACGCCGTACCTCCTGCAGGGCGGGCTCGGGATGCCGGATCGCGATTACTACGTCTCGACCAATCCGAAGATGGGCGAACTCCGCAACCAGTACAAGAACAACATCGCTGTGATGCTGAAATTGGCGGGTTTTGCCGACGCGCCTGCCCGCGCAGATCGGGTATTTGCGCTCGAAACCAAGATCGCCGGCGCTCACGCCACGCGAGTGGAGTCGGCAGACGTCCAAAACGCGGCTCCGTGGAAGCGCGAAGAGCTGGTGATCAGGGCTCCCGGTCTGGACTGGCCTGCATTGCTCGAGGCCGCCGGTTTGAACGACGCGCTCATTTTTATCGTCTGGCATCCAAAGGCAGTCACCGGACTCTCGGCGCTGGTGGCGAAGGAGCCGCTCGATTCGTGGAAGGATTGGCTCGCCTATCATACTGTCGCGCGATTCGGTGGTTTCCTGCCGAAGGCTTTCGTCGATCAGAACTTTGCCTTCTATGGAAAGGCGCTGAACGGAATTCCCGAACAACGTCCGCGTTGGCAGCGCGGAGCCGATAACACAAGCAGCGCCCTCGGAGAAGTGGTCGGCAAGCTTTACGTGGAACGCTATTTTCCTCCTGAAGCGAAGGCGAAGGTGCGCGCCATGGTCGACGATCTGGTGAAAGCATTCGATCACCGAATCGACGCGCTCGACTGGATGTCGCCCGAAACGAAGGCGAAAGCGAAGGAGAAGCTTGGGACGTTGTATGTCGGGGTCGGCTACCCCGACAAATGGACCGACTACTCCTCCCTCGAGATCGTCAAGGGCGACGCGCTCGGCAACATACAGCGCTCGGAATTATTCGAATATAAGCGGCAACTGGCCAAGCTTCACCAGCCGGTCGATCGCACCGAGTGGTGGATGACCCCTCAGACGGTGAACGCGGTAAACCTGCCGCTCCAGAACGCGCTGAACTTTCCTGCTGCGATTCTGCAGCCGCCTTTCTTCGATCCTGCTGCGGATGCGGCCGTCAACTATGGTTCGATGGGAGCGATCATCGGCCACGAGATCAGTCACAGCTTCGACGACCAGGGCAGCCAGTTCGACGCGAAAGGCCGTCTCGCCAACTGGTGGACGAAGCAGGATCTCGATCACTTCAAAGCCGCGGGCGAAGCGCTCGCAGCGCAATACGACGCCTATCATCCGTTTCCGGATCTCGCGGTGAATGGACATCAGACGCTGAGCGAGAACATCGCCGATCTGGCCGGGCTCTCCGCCGCGTACGATGCGTACCACTTGTCGCTGCAGGGCAAGCCGGCGAGGGACCAGGATTTGTTCATCAGCTTCGCGCAGAGCTGGCGAGAGAAGGCTCGTGAGGAGTCCGAGCGCCGGCAGATCGCGACAGACGGCCACGCTCCCGACGAGTACCGCGGCATCACCGTCCGCAATCTGGATCCCTGGTACGCCGCCTTTTCCGTGAATCCCAATCAGAAGATGTACCTCGATCCCCAAAAGCGCGTCCGCGTCTGGTGAGGGCTCAAATCCCAGCTAAGGCTGCGACACCAGTTTCGGGGCCAGATAGCCGGCCTGGCTGAATCCCATGAGAGCCACCAGCGGCCATGGGACCTCCCATATCGCGCCGTCGAGAATGCTCTTGGACACAAAAATCACGAGTAGAAGTATGGTCCAGAACAGCATTTGCGCTTTGGAGAGTGAAAGGTCGGGCGCCTGTCCCGGCGTGAACACGCGCACGAGGTCTCCCCAGGCCGGCGTGCGCGTAGCCGGAGGCGGGCCCGGAGCGGCCGCTGCCGCTGCCTGCTGTTTCATATCCTGGAAGTAGGCGATCCCGCCGGTCGCGAGTGAAGCGCCCATTAATGCGAGAAGTGAGGCTGGAATGTCCGGGATCTGCAGCCGAACCAGACCATAACCGAGCACGACGCCTCCCACGACGACCGTCCAGCATGCGACCTGGGTTTGCGAGAGCGAAAGGTGGCCGTCCACACCGGTCAGAAACAAGAGCGCGCGTCCCCCGGATCGCCGCGCCAGCAGAATAAGGAGGAGAAGCGCCGCACCTACAACCAGTACGGTCCAGAATATGGCGGCCACGATATTTCCGATGTTGACCTCGCTGTCACCAATGAGGAGGCGAGCAGTGCCGCCATCCATCCAGGACAGCACCGGCATTACCCGAATCATCGCCTTTCCGCCGAAGTCGAGGTTGCTGATATCGAAGAGCAGAAGCGTTCCCGTGCGGCGAACATCCTGGCCGTTCACCGACTCGATCCACTCCTGACCGGGCGCCACAACACCCGGTTCCCATAGTGCGGCTTCATCGACGTCTTTCTTCGTCACGGCATGGCTGCGCAGCAGGCGGAGGCGGGGCGCCTGGTCGGGCAGTATTTCCGCCGTGACATACACTCGAATCGAGTGGGACTTCAGCTGGCCGTCCGGCATGTGCAGCCTGAGAGTCGGCGGGTTCGAGGCCGTGTCGGCAACACGAGGAGACTGTTGGGAGGCGAAAACAGCGGCGCCCTTCATTAGAACAAACACGGATACCACCAGGATCATCCTCTTCATCGTTCCTCCGTTTCCGGGAGGTACTATAACGCTACAGAGTAACGACAGAAGTGCTTTTCGGGGGGTGACGGAAACACAAAGGCACAAAGGCACAAAGAAAGGCCGCAAGTGAGATTCTTTGATGCGGCCTTTCTTTGTGCCTTTGTGTCTTTGTGTCTTTGTGTTTCCATCACCCGTCACCGGCCTCCTCCTGATAAGCTTTGGCGGGGAACTCTTGTGGACGATTCGTACAACCTCCAGCGTTTCGTAGACGCTCAGGATCCTGTTTACGATCAGGTCCGTTCCGAACTGCTTCAGAGACAAAAGAGCAGTCACTGGATGTGGTTTATCTTTCCCCAGATTCGAGGTCTGGGGCATAGCCATATGGCCAGGATGTTTGCGATTTCTTCCCTGGAAGAAGCCGAAGCGTACCTCGAACATCCTTTGCTTGCCCAACGCCTGATCGAGTGCACAACGCTTGTTACGCGCGTCACAGGACGCACGATTGAACAGATTTTCGGCTATCCTGACGATCTGAAGTTCCACTCTTCCATGACTCTGTTCGCCCACACCGCTCGCAATAACCACATTTTTGAGGACGCATTGCAGAAATACTTCGGAGGTGAGCACGACAGCGCAACGCTGAACCTTCTGAGTGGCGCTTAGACGTATTGCGCAAAATTTCCATGAAAGGTACATTGGATGACCAATCGCGCATGAAGCCGTGCTGATTTTGAGTTGCCTGGTGTTTGCGTTTACTGACCTTCATTGCGCTTCCGCTATATCATGATTTTACGTGTACGAGGAATTCTACGGGCTTAGTGAAACCCCGTTCAGCCTGACACCGGATCCGAAGTTCTTTTACCACGGTGCGTCGCACATTCGCGCATTCGAGCTGCTTCGATACGGCATACATCGAGGTGAAGGCTTCATCGTGGTTTACGGCGATATCGGCGCCGGTAAGACGACGTTGTGCCGGGCTGTGCTGGAGAATCTTCACGAGAATGTCTATACGGCGCTCCTGCTGAATCCCTTCCTTTCGGAGATCGAACTCCTCCGAGCCATCCTCCGCGATTTCGGTGTGATCTCTCAGGACGGATCGCATAAGACCCACGCCGCTTCAAAAGACGACCTGATCGCGAGCTTGAACAAATTTCTCATATCCATCATGGACCTTGGCGGACGAGGACTGGTCGTGATCGATGAGGCGCAAAACATTCCAATCGCTACTCTCGAACAAATTCGGATTCTTTCGAACCTCGAGACGAACAAGCGGAAACTTCTGCAGATCGTCCTGGTCGGCCAGTCTGAATTGAAGGACATTCTCGAGCGGCCCGAGTTGCGGCAGTTAGCCCAGCGCATTTCACTCCGGTGCGAGCTGGCGCCTTTGTCGTTGCAGGAGACAGCGGACTATATCAACCATCGGATCAAGATGGCTTCCGCCGGGCCGCCGCGCACGGCGTTCACTCCGGGTGCCGTTAAGGTGGTATACGACTATTCGAATGGCACTCCGAGACTCATCAACCTGATCGCAGATCGGTCCCTGACCGCCGGATTGATTTTAGAGACAACGATAATCAGCGCCCGGGTTGCAAAGGAGGCTGTTAAAGACCTGGAGCTTCGCCGGGCCCGGAGATGGGCGGCTCCGGTGCGAACGGCTATTGTGTTAGTGGCTGTGGCATTGTTCATCACGTTGCTGTGGGCGGGTACGGGAACGCTTCAGCATTGGTTGAATCTGCCGTGACGTTCAATCATTCTTCTGATCGCGTCTTTTGAACCGAGCGGCCGCGTCGCTGAACGATTTTTGTAACTCGGCCCACGCCTTTTCCAGTCCCGGCTTGACATCTCCCCAGGCCTCGGAACTCTTCTGCTCCAGCTCATCCAACTTTTTTCGCGCCGCTTTGAGCTTTGGCCGCAAGGCTTCCACCTCTTTGTCGATGCCGGTCTCCAGCTTGTTCACGAGTTCCGCGATCTCTTTGTTCAGCTGTTTCATTTCAGCTTCCCATCTTTGCCGGTAGGATTGTTTGTCGTTCATGCATATACCTCCCACTCCTTCTCTATTATGGGGGATTCAGGTTACCGTATGGCTTCGGGAATCGTCGTGAATGCTCCGCCCGTGAAGCGGATACCGATAACGCTGGCAAACCCACTGCCGGTGACCAGCACCGGACCGTAGTGTTCCGGCGGCAGTGAAATAAGGTCGCTGAGGAAAAAGGCGAGACTCGTCCTGGCGTCGAGAGTTCGCGTGACGGCTCCAACCGGAGCGCCACTGTTGCCGAAAGCGGTAATCGTATACGTCGTGCTCTGGTCCGAGTCATTCGCAATGGCCATCGCCAGAGTGGAACCTTCGCGGTTGTCGGCCAGCACCTGAACAGTTCTGGCCGGCGGTGAAGAGAACACTGTCGACTCCGATATCTTCGTTCCTGATGCCAGATAGAACGAATAGAGAAGCTGCGCCTCGACCGGCATTCCGCATTGAAGGGTGGCATAGCCGGACCTCAGAGCTTGCATGCTGCTGATCCCGGTAATGATGGCCCAGTTGCCGGGCGAGAAGGTGCCCAAATTGAATACGTTGTTGCCGTTGACAGTCAATCCATACAAGCGCAGTGTGCAGGATCCGCTGCTACTGCTCGAATTTACGATCATCACGGTGGTTCGATAGTAGCTGCCGTCGCCTGCCCGGCCATCGGCGAACTGAGGAAACACGTGGTATATGGATGCTGTCGCCGCAAGCGTACTGCGGTTCACAGAGGGGATCGTTGTAAATGCGGCTCCACTAAAACGGATCCCGATCAGGCTTCCGGTTCCACTGTCGCTCGCTACGATCACCTGCCCATAGTAGTCGGCCGGCAGTGGGATCAGCTCACTTACGAATGCGGCAAGATTGGTCCGCGGCATAAGGGGTCGGGTCACTGCTCCGACCTGACTTCCGGATCTGTCGAGTGCCGTAATGGTGTAGTTTCTTGTCACATCCGAGTCATTGGCGATGGCGATGGCAATCTGTGAACCTCCGCGGTTATCTCCCAGCACCGACAAGGATCCGGCGGGTGGCGAAGAAAACACCGTGGCCTCGGATATTTTCGCGCCTGCCGGAGAGTAGAAGGAGTAAAGCAACTGAGCTTCTACGGCTGCTGAACACCGCAGTGTGGCGTAGCCGGATTTCAAAGTCTGGCTGCTGTTGATCGGGAGGATGGTCCATCCGCTTCCCGCGAACGTGAAGGCATAGGCACTCTGGCCGTTGACGCTTAATCCGTACAGTTGGAATGTGCAATTTGAACTGGCAGTGCTGCTTGGATTGGAGACCATCAGCGTTGTCCGATAAAAGCTGCCGTCGCTCGCCTGGCCGTCGGCGAATTGAGGAAAAACGTGGAAAGTATTCGCTGTCGGCGAACCGGATGCAGGGCCGCCGTACATAACGTTGATTCCCGCAATGTCATCGGTCGTCGGACTCACGACGGCGCTGCCGGTGCGAACCGCGGTGGCCATGATTGCGGGCACCGAGTCTTCGTGGTCCAGTCCCATCACGTGGCCTAATTCATGCACCGCGACGCGGCGGAAATCGGTCTTTCCGGCAAATGCGCCGGTTGACCATGGCCCGTCGTAGACGTCCCACGTATATTTCGAGTTGAAGAGAATCCCGGCCTGAACAACGGTCGATCCGCCGGTCGTCCATGTTTCGGTGACTGCCAGCGTGCTGTCGCCGAACACTTCTCCGCACAGCGTATCGGAGAACTTCACGCCATTGTGGCGCGGCGGATTATTGGGATTGGCGCAGGGATCCCAGGATTGAAAAACGGAGGTAAGTTGAAACGAAGTGCTCTGGTTCCAGCGGCCCATTGCGGTGATGAACGCATCATCCCATGGCGCGCCGAGCGAGACGTACATCGATGTCGTCGGCGCCGGCCACTTGGCTCCGGTAAGAACGTAAGCCATGGCGCGCTGTATGAAGGAGGCCGCGGAAGCCAGAATCAACATGAACAGAACAAGCTTTTTCATTTACCGGGACTTCAGCTCGAGTACTTTCTGTTTGAATTCGCGGACCGTCATCGCTTCATTCGATCGGCTTGCGTCAGCCACTGAAAGACCCATAGCGATCCCTGTGCTCAACCCGCCCGCTTTGGCAGGGAGAGTAGTGACGCCCGTAATGGGCCTGTGGTTCCGGCTGAGGACTCGTTCGGTCTGGTCGGTCTTACTGGTTGCAACGAGGAAATGTCCCTGGTCCCAACCATACAGGGGATGGACTTGCAGGCGCGTCAGGGACTCGACAAAATAAATCCCCTTCTCGCCCGTCTCGGGAAGTGACAGGTCGGAGATGCGAAGTGTGGTATCCCCGACGGTGCCGCCAAGATAACGGAGGATGAGCGTTCGCCCCCCAAACGTTCCCTTGAGAACGTCTTCGACTGCGAACGTGACGTAAGTATGGATCCTCCCGTTGCTGTCGAACTCGGCGCGCTCGTCTATTACGCGGCCCTCGAAGATGCACTCCGAGGACGTAACCAGTTGATCAAAGGTCACTTGCACGACCGTAGAGGCGTGCAGCTGAACTGAAATAGACAGGATGAAACCGAACAGGAATAGACGTAATTTCATCGTCTATTCTTTCTATCACAGGGCCATTTCGGCGGGGACTGAAGATTCCCGGAGGACCTCCACCAGTTGTCCGACAAGCGGACTAATGCGTTGTCCAGGCGTAATGATCCCAACGAGATTCAGCGGATCGGCGGCCGCGATGCGGAGCGGAATCTCGGAAGGTTTGCGACGAATCGCGCGGAGCAGATCGACCGCTTCGGGTTTCGCGAATTGTTCTCCAAGGAAACCGCTCACAAACCGGCCTCCTCGAATTTCGCCTCGCGCTTCCATTCGGCGGAGCACCATCAGCAGGTCACGCCAGGCCGGCGCAAGCGTCTCGCGTGCAAGCAGGTCGCGGAAGACGACACCCCATCGTTCGAGATACTGGCGCGCTAAAGTCTCCGTGCGCTGGTCCTGTGAAGGACTCGATGATGGAATCTTCAGCAACGCCCACCGGCCGGCGGCGTGCCGCGGCATTTTGAATCGAGAACGGCCTTCGCCTCGACGCCGCTTGGGGTCCACCAGCGCGCGCAGGTTTTCGAAACCATCCGCCGTGACCAGCCCGCCGGCAGCGAGTTCCCAGAGAGCTTCCTCCACCGCACTGGTCAGCAATCCTGTCGCCTTCACCAATTCCGGAAGGAACGATGCTCCGCGATGATCGAGCGCCTCGGCCACAGCGCCTGCGGCGTGGGACAGACTCCCGCCGCGAGCAGCGGGCTGAAGAAGCGAGGAGGCGTCTTCGCGAAGGAAAATCGAAACAGGCGCCACTCGTGTCGGCCGGACATTCCCTGTCGCCGGGGACAGCCGTCCCCACATGACCTCACCGGACAGGCAGAGCCGATCCAGCAGGTCGGGTGTGTAGCGCGCGACCCGCTTCGGCAGGATCTCCGATTCCCATGCCGATGCGGATATTTCGTAACCCTGAAGCTGCTTGATGATCTGGAATGTGCCATCGACTCCATGCAACTGCGTTCCAGGAGCCACATGCTGCCACGAAAACAGGAACCTCATGAAGTCAGCCGCAGTGGCGGGCTCGATTTCTTTTCGCAGCCTTCCTAATGTGAGACGGTGAATCCTCGCCAGCAATCTTCGGTTGCACCATTCGATTTCTGCATCGGGGCTCCTGGCGCCTGGGGTGAATCGTCCTCTTAAGACCTGGCCTTCGGATTCGAGCCGCGCCATCGCCGCATCGATGGCTTCACGCGCGAGTACCAGCCGGCCTGCCAGGGCCGTCACAGTCATCGGGCCGGTCGATTCCATCCATCCCCGAACCACGCTCGACACCGCGTCCGGATTGCCTTCCGCATAGGCCTGCTGGACGATCTTCAGGCGCTCGGCCGCGACCCAGCGGGTGTGGCCGTTGTCGTTCAAGACCGTCACGCGTCTCATCCTGGAGAGTTCCTCGAAAAGGGCAGACCACTGGGCCACGGGCGGCAGAACCATCAACGTCAGCAGCGCGTCATGCAGTTCATCCGCGTCCCGCACGACCGGCCACGATTCACTCGCGACTTCTTCAATGGCCGCGGGATCCAGCGCTCCGATCTCTCCTCCCTCGGCGCCAAGGGTTCTCCGCATCTGCACAGCCCGCGCTCGCCTTTCCTCCAGCGGCGCGTCGTCCAGGTATGCATATGGATTCGCATTCAGGATCTCGTGCGAAAAAGGCGATGGCTCCGCGGTGTCGATTGCCACGGTCTCGATCTCTCCGGCTCCGATCGCGTCGAGAATCGTTCTTAGCCTGTCGAGGTCCATCGCTTCATGCAGGCAGTCCCGGATTGTCTCGTTCACCAGCGGATGATCCGGAATCCGGATCTCGCCCGTAAGATTGTCTCCACAGGCCGCCTGATCCGGGAAGACAGCGGCGAGAAGATCATCCGACCTCATTCGTTGAATCGGAGGCGGCACTTTCTTTCCGCGCGAAAACCTCAAAACCGCCAGCGCACGCGACGCATTCCACCGCCAGCGCGCTGTGAACATGGGTGAAGCGAGCATTGCCTGCGTGAGAATGTTTTCGACAGTGTTCAGGTTCAAAAACTGAAAAACGAGTTCGAGTGGGAAGCTGTGCTGCTCGCCGAGAGAAATGACGATCCCGTTGTCCGTCGCCGCCGCCTGCAACTCGAAGTTGAACGTTGTGCAGAACCGTTTTCTCAGCGAAAGTCCCCACGCCCGATTGATGCGCGCACCGAACGGAGCATGAATCACCAATTGCATCCCGCCGGCTTCATCAAAGAAGCGTTCGGCAACCACTTTTCGCTGGCCTGGTAGCGCGCCCAGCGCAGCTATGCCGGCGCGCACGTAGAGCGCCGCCTGTTCGGCGCCGCGCCGATCGAGCGCGCATTCACGCATGAGCCATTCCACGGGTTCCTTCTCGTTTGCGATCGAAGCGCGTACGTTTGCGACTTCTTCGGACAGCTCGATGGTGCGTCCGGGCGCTTCGCCTCGCCAGAAGGGAATGGAGGGCGCTGCGCCGCGCGCGTCCTCGACGCGGACGCGTCCGTTCTCCACTCGCCGAATTCGCCACGATGTTGTTCCGAGCAAAAACACATCGCCGGCAAGACTCTCGACCGCGAAATCTTCATCCACTGTTCCCACGATCGTCCCTTCGGGTTCGGCCACCACATAGTAGTTCGCGTTTTCCGGAATGGCCCCACCCGACGTAATCGCGGCGAGCCTCGCGCCGCGCCTGCCGCGAACAACGCCGTTGACCTGGTCGCGATGCAGGAATGCGCCGCTGCGTCCTCGCTGCGTGGCGATGCCGTCCGAAAGCATCTCGATTGCTGAATCGAAGTCCTTCCTCGGAAGATCGCGATACGGGTACGCCTGCCGCACGAGCTGATACAGATCCTCTTCAGGCCAGGACTCCGCCGCGGCCATCGCGACAATCTGCTGGGCAAGCACGTCACGCGGCCACGATGGGATCTCGAGGGCATCCAGCGAGCCCGCTCGTATGGCATGAACAAGCGCTGCGCATTCGAGCAGCTCGTCACGCGTGGTCGCGAACAGCCGGCCCTTCGGAATGCTTGCCGGATCCACGCGATGTCCGGAGCGTCCGACTCGCTGCAGCGCCACTGCAATCGATCGCGGCGAGCCGATCTGGCAAACGAGGTCCACCGAACCGATGTCGATGCCTAATTCGAGGGATGCGGTTGCAACCACAGCGCGAAGCTGACCTTCTTTCAGCTTTTGCTCCGCGTCCAGTCGCAGCCTGCGAGACAGGCTGCCGTGATGCGCGAGGACCGCACTTTCGCCGAGCCGTTCCGCCAGATGATGCGCAACCCGCTCCGCCAGCCGCCTCGTATTCACGAAAACGAGAGTCGTTCGATGGGCCAGGATCAACTCCGCAAGGCGGTCATAGGTCTCGGCCCACATTTCGTTGCTGGCCACCGGTCCGAGTTCGTCTTTGGGAACTTCGACTGCGAGATCCAACTGCCTTCGATGACCGCTATCGATGATGCGCAGTTCCTTGTGCGGCGCGACAAACCTCGCTACTTCCTCGATCGGCCTCACTGTGGCCGACAACCCGATCCGCTGCGGCGGCTGCCCACCGGCTTTCATCACCAGATCGTCCAGCCGTGCAATCGACAGCGCCAGGTGTGCGCCTCTCTTGTCATCGACGACCGCATGGATTTCGTCGACAATCAGCGTCCTGGTTGTCTTCAACAACTCCCGGCTCTTCTCCGCAGTCAGCAGGATGAACAGCGACTCGGGCGTTGTGACAAGGATGTGCGGCGGCCTTTTCAGCATTTGCTGCCGCTCGTGCATCGGAGTATCGCCGGTTCTCAGCGCCACTCGAATCGGCGGCATCAACAGTCCTTTTTCGGCTGCCAACTCCGCGATTTCGCCAAGCGGCTTCTCCAGGTTCTTCTGGATGTCATTGCTCAGCGCCTTCAGCGGAGACACATACACGACTTCCGTGCGGTCCTGCAGCGAGCCGTCGAGCGCCGCCCGGACCAGGCGATCCAGACAGAACAGAAATGCGGCCAATGTCTTGCCGGATCCGGTCGGCGCCGAAATCAGGACGTCGTGCCCGGCGGAGATCTCCTTCCAGGCAAGCTCCTGAGGCGCGGTCGCTGAGGCAAAGGAGCGGGTAAACCATTCTTGAATGAGTGAGTGAAAGTACATGCGGATGAGGTAGTGTAGCAGAATTTGGTAGACAGCCGCGGAGCGGCGACAGAGACGAGCTAATTCGGGGACAGACGTATAAATCACCTAATTACGATTAAAAGACCGTTGAACCGTAATTAGGTGATTTATACGTCTGTCCCCGAATTAGCTCGCTCTGTCGCCGCTCCGCGGCTAAGAAACCGCGGCCTGAGCGACGCTGCCTGCCTGCGGCAGCCCTTCAATTTTCCAGCAGAGATCCATTAATTGACGCTGGCGGTCCGGCGACAGGATCCCCGTCGCGAGGCCCATGAATTTCGTTTCCAGGTCGCGATCGCTCATGGGGTGATCCGCACTTCCTACAGCGTGCTCCACAAATTTCTCGAGTCGGCGGCCATCTTTGGTGGTGAGCGTGATTCGAACCTGGTCCTCGTGAAGAGTGGAATCCACCGATGTGGAGACACGGTCACGCAGCGAAGTGACCGTTGCGTCGCGGACTGCGCGATCGCTGAACTGCGTTATTCCGCCACCTCCTTCGACGAGGGCGATCGCGGCCGCATGATAGATGCTGAATTTTCCTTCGAGGCCGGTTTGTGGTGTTTTCTTGTTCGTCAGCTGAATTACCAGCGGATGAACCTTCAGCTCGACGCGATCGATCTGGCCGGCCGTGAGCTTGTGTTCGTTGTGAAGTTGACTGCATCCATCGATGGTTGCATGCATGACGACGCCGCAGGCGAAGGGCTTGTACGTGTTTTGGGAAATCTCGTAGGTCTCGCCGAGTTTCCTCGTGATGTAGTCGTAGTCGTGGCCCGTGGAGACGACATTGACCCATCCGTACTTTGCTTCGAGGCTCTGCTCGGAGCTTGTAAAATTCCGCGACGCGAGCAAAGCGGCCGTCAACCCGTTCTGCGCTGCGCGGCCCGGATGGAAGCTCTTGGTCATCGTGCCGAACATCTCCTGCAGGCCGACGGGTTGTGTTGCTGCCAGGCCGAACGCCCATAACATCTGCCGCTCCGACAGGCCAAGCAGTTTGCCGGACGCTGCGGCCGACCCAAAGACTCCCGCGGTGCCGGTAATGTGCCAGCCCCTATCGTAGTGCGGAGGATAGACGGCATTGCCGATGCGGCATTCGACGTCCACGCCGAGTACGAGCGCAGTCACGAAATCGCTGCCGGAAACCGGCCGGTGCTCGCTAAGGGCCAGGATGGCGGAAATGACCGGTCCGGCCGGGTGAATGATATTTCTTGAATGCGTATCGTCGAAATCGAGAACGTGCGAGCTGATGCCATTGATCAGGGCGGCGTGCAGAATGTCGAACCGTTCCTTTCGTCCGAGGATACCGGCCTGCGCAGGTCCCGAAAACGGCGCCAGGGCGGAAATCGCCGCATCCACCGTTTCCTGACGGGAGCCGCCCACGGCACAGCCCACCCAGTTGAGCAGGGTCCGCGCCGCTTCCTTGCGCACTCCGGCCGAAAGATCTGCGAATTTCGTGGATACGCTGTGACGCGCGAGCATTCGAGTAATCTCGCCGGGCGGCGGTTGCGTCGAGCTTTGGGGAATGAAAGGCGCCATGCCCATTCCTCCGGTGGCAGCAAAAAACACGCGACGATTCATGTTGGCCATTGATACCGTCCCTTCAGCTTTTTGGTACGTTGAGAATATCGGCGGCGCGAAAGAGGTCGTCCGCAGATTGCAGGATAATGCGGCGGAGGCGAACGGGGTAATCCTTTTGTTCGTCAAGAAACGCGCGAACCACGTCGGCCGATGCGCGGGTGTTGTGGCCCCCAAGAGTCGCATCCATCCAGTTTGTCGGGAAGAAGATATCGCCGGTGCGCTGGATCTCACGAAGCAAATCGAGGGCGGGGCGGACATATTTCTCCGATTGCTTGCCGCGCAGTGGGTGGTTCAGATAACGCAGACCCTCAATCACCCAGGGTTCGCGCCGGCGGTTCTTCACATCGGCCAGGTTCTTGAACCACGTGTCTCGTGCCTCGGCGCTCTCAGACAGCGCGGGCATGACGAATTCAAAACGCGCCTTCCGGTCGGGATTCATGAGGCGGCCGCGTTGTTCGTCGAGGATTGCCGCGGCGGCGGGAACAGAGCGGACGGCGAGGTCCAGAGCCATCGCGGCTTCGTCGGGTTCGGCGAGAATAAGCCCCGGAATCTTCTCCTGCCGGCGCCAGACGCGCTCCAGGAATGCGATTCCATCGGGCGTTGTCACGATGGAACGAAACGCCGAGAAATAAGTCGACTTCAAGCTCGACGACGTCGCCCGTGTGAGGCCCGCACGCAAGGTCTCTTCCAGTCCCGGCGCCAGCGGCTGCCGCGACGAGTCCGGCAGAAACGTCCAGAACGCGCTTCTCAGATACCCAAGCACGAGCTGCACGTTCTGCTCCGTGTCCTCGCGGGGGAGAGCACCCAGCGCAAGCTCGACGAACTCCGCAGCCTGCACGCGCCGTTCAAGGACTTCTTCCCACAAAGTGACCCATGCGGCACCTCGCGAAACGGGATCCTTCAAGTCCGGCAGATGCTGGAGCAGGTACGCGCGGCTCGCATCATCAAGCGTGAAATTTCCGTAACCCAGCCCGCCGCCATTGGGAAGCGCGAATTCCGGCTGCGCCGGGACCTGCAGCTCGGCCCGTGCTCCCTGCAAGTCGAGCGGCAGGGATCGAGTGCCGCCTGAATTCCCGACCAGGACTTCCAGGTGCTGGGTCCAGCCCGGATCGGTTTGAACGAACGTAATGCGTCGCCCTTCAACTTCTGTTCGAATGGAAGGACGTCCGGCTTCCTCGACCCATGCGCGGCTCCACGCGGCGAGATCCAGCGGCGTGAGGTCGTCGAGCACGCGGATCAGATCGAGCCACGTGGCATTTCCGAAAGCGAATTGCTGGAGATAAACGCGAAGGCCTTCCTGCAGACGTTCCGGTCCCAGGATGCGCTCCAGTTGCCGCATTACGATGGGCGCCTTCTCATAAATGATGGCTCCGTAAAGACTGCCCGCTTCGTCAAGGTTCGCCAGTTCCTGACGAATGGGATGCGTGCCGGCCGTGCGATCCACCGAGTACGCCGAAGGGTAGTGCGCCACAAGAAAGCGAAGCTCGTGATTCACTTTCGGAAATGCGGGGTTCACGATCTTCGCCGCCATGAAGTTGGCAAAGACCTCCTTCATCCAGACGTCGTTGAACCATCGCATCGTGACAAGGTCGCCGAACCACATATGCGCAGTCTCATGAGCGATGGTGCTCGCGCGGTTCAGCATCTGGTTTTCGGTGGCGGATTCATCGAGTAGTAAAGACGACGCGTTGTAGAAGATGGCGCCGGGATGCTCCATGCCGCCGAACTGGAATGAGGGAATCGCGACGAAGTCGAACTTGTCGAAGCGATAGGGAGTTGCGGTGTACTTCTCCAGCCACTCCAGCGATGACGCGTGAAGATCGAAGACTGCCTCGCGATTGCGGGCGACCTTCTTCGCGTCGGTCTCGCGATGGAACATGCGATACATGCGGCCGTTGCGCTCGGCGGTTTCCACGTCGAACTTCCCGGCGGCGAAAGCAAAGAGGTACGTCGAGATCGGTTGAGTTTCGGCATAGCGGACGCGGACGCGATCGCCGGACGCCTCGTGAAAGGTTTGAGCGCCGTTGGCGACGGCCTGCCAGCCGGAAGGAATCGTCAGCTCGAGGGAAAAGCGGGCCTTCAGATCCGGTTGATCGAAGCAGGGAAAAGAGAGGTGCGCCCGCGCCGGGACGAAGAGCGTGTACATGAAATCGGGATTGCGATTCAGCGACGCGTCGCCCGCCCGGAAGGCGATCTCAACGGTGTTCTCGCCAAGCGTGAGTTCTTCCCTCGGGATGATGATGTGATCCCGGACGAGACGATATTCCGACGGCTGTCGATTGATGGAAACCGAGGTGATGGAATCTGCGCCCGGCGTGAAGTCGAGGACGAGCGGCGCGGAGATCTCTTTCAGATCGAAGTGAATTGCGGCACGGCCGGAGATTGGCTCGCTTGCGGCGGCGGGAATCGCGAATGACAGGTCGTAGTGCAGACCGTGAATCGTTCGAGCGCGGTCACTGGCCAGAGTGAGCGGTATTCCGGGTTGTGCATCAGCCATGGCGGTTGAGTCCTGGCTCCTGCTGCAAGCTACCAGGAGCAACATTACGATAAGAGCGCTCGCCACTCGAAGCATTTGCATGCGTGGATTATAGGCATATTAACCACAAAGGCACAGAGGCACAAAGGCAGGCCGCCTGCCTTTGTGCCTCTGTGCCTTTGTGGTTAATATCCCTGCTCAGAGGCGCGCATCAAGAAACGACCGCGTCAGATCCCAGGCGAGGCGGGCCGCGACGGGTTCGTAACTCTTGCGCGCATCGCAGAAGAACCCGTGATCCGCATTCGAGAAGACCACATCAACATATTGCTTCCCGGCGTCGCGCATCGCCGCTGTCACCTGGTTTCGCTGTTCCGCGGGAATGTGCTGATCGAGCTCTCCCCAGAAAAACAGCATCGGAGCCTGAAGCTTCCTTGTGCGGCCCAGCAGGGCCGGAATGTTCCCCCCGTAATAGGAGATGGCGGCCTTCAGCGGCACGACCGAATTGGCAAGGAACGAGGTTCGTCCTCCCATGCAATATCCGACACAGGCGATCGCATCACCACCTTCCACGCGATTCTTCAACCAGTTGTATGTGGCGCGAATATCATTCTCGAGACCGGGCTCCGTCAGCTTCTGCATGTGCTGCATCGCTGACGGAAAGTCGTCGTAGCGGCCTTCCCACTTTGGTGGCGCGGTACGGTGAAACAATTCGGGAGCTATCGCCGCAAAGCCGAGACCCGCGAAGCGCTCGGTGACGTCGCGGATGTGCGCGTTCACCCCAAAAGCTTCCTGAAACACCAGCAGCCCGCGTTTGGCGTGCTGCTCGGGCGGCCGCGCAAACCACGCCAGCATGCTGGTTCCATCATCGAACTTGATCTCAACGTATTCCGAAGATACCTTACTCATGGCTTCACCCCCGCATAACGATAGCAGAAGGAAATTCGGGGACAGACGTATATAAATCTGACCAATGCTCAATTCCCAATTCTCAGCCGATTAATTCGGAGTCTGTCCCCCGAATTAATCGGCTGAGAATTGGGAATTGAGCATTGGTCAGATTTATATACGTCTGTCCCCGAATTTCCGACGCTTATGAAAGGACAATCTCATGTCGTCACGTTTTGATTCTCCCAGCATCATTCTCACGGGAGGCGGTTGCCGCCGGCAGGTGGCCGAGATATTTTCCGGGCTCGACGTGCGCCGCGCGCTTCTCGTTACGGATCCTTTTTTCGCGGCGACCGAGTTTGTTGCGGAGATCCAGGCGGGCCTGCAGCGAGCGGGGATCTCCGGCGAACTGTTCAGCGATTTCCAGCCCGACCCGACCGATCAGAATGTGAAGGCCGGCGTTGAGCGCTTTCGTGCCGCCGGTGCCGACTCCATCCTTGCGATCGGCGGAGGCAGCGCTCTCGATGTGGCGAAGATCATCGGGGCCGCATCGACGAACCGCGAACCTCTCAGCGAATTCCAGGGCTACCAGCGCATTCCCAGAGCCGGGCCGCCGCTCGTTGCGATGCCGACGACGGCGGGAACCGGAAGCGAGGCAACGAAAGTGGCCGTCATCACGGATACCTCGCGGAACGTCAAGATGATGATCCTCGATTCGAAGCTCACGCCAACGGCAGCTGTCGTCGATTACGAGCTGACGATGTCGATGCCGAAGCCCTTGACGGCTCACGTCGGTGTGGACACGCTCACGCATGGAATCGAAGCTTATGTTTCGCGCAAGGCCAATGCTCTGACGGATTCACTCGCGCTCTCGTGTGTTACCAAGGTTCAGGAATGCCTCCGTACGGCGTGGGCCGAAGGCAGCCACAGGCAGGCGCGCGAAGGCATGTCTTTCGCGGCGCTGCAGGGAGGCATGTCTTTCACAAACTCGAGTGTGTGCCTGGTCCATGGAATGAGCCGTCCGCTCGGACTGATGTTCCGTCTGCCGCATGGTCTGTCGAATGCGGTGCTGCTGCCCACGGTGACGCGGTTTTCCTGGCAGGGCGCTGTGTCGCGGTATGCCGAGGTCGCGCGCGTGATGCAACTTGCTGCGGCCCAGGCATCCGATGAAGCGGCCTGCCTGGCATTGGTCGACTCCCTGGATCGGTTGAACCGCGAACTCCAGGTACCGCGTCTGCGTGATTGTTGCGGTGGAGATATCGAGAGGTTCCGGGCCACGCTTCCAAAGATGGCATCCGACGCGCTCGATTCCGGCAGTCCTCAGAATAATCCGGTTGTTCCCTCGCACGGTCAGATCATGGAGTTGTACGAAGCCGCCTGGTAGACGCCTTAGAAGGGGAAGAAACCACAAGAAGCACAAAAGGCACAAGAGGGCTGAGGACCTTTTTGTGCTTCTTGTGCTTTTTGTGGTTACTTCCGCTCTCTGTGTCAGGGCAGCAGTACGTTCGGTTGAGCGGATGAGAACACGTCTCCCGAAAACTTCAGGCCGATGGAGTATATGTTACGGGAGAAATCGGAATCGCTGACGATGACTTTGCCGGTGGCATTCGGGGGAAGCGCCACCAGTTCGTCCAGAAAGCGTGCAATCACGCCCCCGGCTGGGACCAGAACCAGGAAAGTGACCGTCACACTTCCAACGACATTGAAATTGTAGGTTGCGGTCGTGGGATATGGATTTGCAATCGCGATCGCCAGGCGCGCGCCGCTTCGCCGGTCGAACACATATTCAATTGATCTTCCGCCAATCGAGGAAGGAACGTTGGCCTCGGCAGCAGGGTTGCGATCCGACGGACTCGAAAAGAACGAAAAGTTCGATGTGGCAAAGATCGGCTGTGCGCAAGTCAGCACGGCAAAGCCCGACACGAGCGGTTGGTCGCCGATGGATCTGATGACCTCGTAACCTGCAGGGAAGATCGCGAACGTCACCGTCGATGCCGGAAATGGCAGTGCTCCGTTCAGTCCTTCCAGGCGCACGGAGAAGCCGGCTGTGTGAAGCGAGCAATTCGCAAATGTCGGATTCGGATTCGAAAGAATGAGTTCGGTTCGATAGGTTCCGCCTGAAGCCGTTCGTCCATGGGCAAACCACGGAAACACGTGCTGCGTCGAATTGAGCGTTTGACCGAATGCCGCAACCGGGACGAACAGGCCCAGTACAAAGACTCTAAACATGAATACCTCCCATATAGAGTTGACACGGCGATTTGCTTGGTGATTTTATCGATAAACGACGAGGGGTGGCTTATCGAAGTTAATAATTCTGGTTCGCATGTGGGAGGGGGATTCATGGGGAAAGTTCTGATCCCGGCAGCAGTGTTGCTGTCGGTTTGTTTAACTGCAAACACATTCAGTCAATCCAGCAACGCATCGGTGAGCGGAACCGTTTCGGACGCGACGGGGGCCTTGATTCCCGGCGTAACGGTCACCGCAACCAACAATGCCACCGGAGTCGTCACGATGGCATTGAGCAATGAAGCCGGCGTGTACAGTCTGCCCAGTCTTCTGCCGGGCGTCTACACCCTGAGCGCGGAACTGTCCGGTTTTCAAAAACAAACCTATACGAACACTCAGCTCGGGAATGCGCAGCAGGTCCGGTTGAATTTCTCGCTGCAGGTTGCTTCGCAGGCGCAGTCGGTTGAGGTGACGATCGAGGCGGACACGCTGATTGCCACATCGTCGTCGTCTGTCGGCGACGTGCTGCCTGAAGGCAAAGTGCGGGACCTGCCCGTTGTCGGCAACAACGTGCTTGATCTCATCAACACGATGGCCGGCGTTCGCATCACCAACTATGATCAAGTGTTCGGGCAGGACCAGACGACGTTTGCAGGCGTCAGCGCGCGCAACAGCAACATCCAGCGTGACGGCGTAACGGTCGATGCGGGGGGCCGATACCCTACCGGCATTCAGGCGGCAACGCGAATGAATCCCGACCTGATCGGTGAAGTCCGCATGATCCTGACTCCGGTTGACGCCGAAGTCGGTCGCGGCAATGGCCAGATTCAAATTCAAACGCGGTCCGGCACGAACCAGTATCACGGCGCCGGCGTATTCAGCCTCAGGAACACCGCGTTGGACGCGAACACGTGGGCGAACAACCGCACCCAGCCTGCGCCTCCGTCCCGGGATTGGAGAAGCTTCCCGGAGTACACCGGCAGTCTTGGCGGACCGATCATCAAGAACAAAACGTTTTTCTTCGCATTGTGGGACGGCGTGATCGCGCGCACGCGTTCAACAGTGAACACGATTGTGCTGACACCCTGCGCGCGGAACGGCATCTTCCGTTACTACGATAACTGGAACAACGGCGACGCGCAGTCGCCGACCGTGCTCGGTTCGACCCCGACGATCGCAGTAGTCGACGCTCTAGGCAATCCGAAAGCGCCGGCCACGAATCCGGACGGCACGTCTCACAACGGCATTCTTCGATATGCCAGCGTCTTCGGCCGACTGACGAACATTCCCACCAGACCGGATTGTTCGGATGCGGTCCTGGCGGGTAGTCCGTGGGACACCAATCGCACGGGTTATGACACCACGGGTTATATCCGGAAGGTCCTGAACCAGATGCCTCCGGCGAATGCTTATGACAGTACACCCGTAAATCTTCAAAACACGGTGATCGACGGACTGAATACGGCGAACCATCGATGGGTTCGCCGCCTGCACGGGTCGAACAACTTGTTCGCGATTGGCGAGGAGATCGATCGAAACCAGGCCAACGTGAAGATCGACCATAACTTCAATTCGAACCACAAAATCAGCGGCGGCTGGAGTTACGATCGCGGCACAGCCGACGATGCTTATCCGACCTGGCCCGGCGGATGGGGCGGCTGGAACTATAGCCGGCCGATGGTCCTGACGACGAATTTCACCTCGACGCTGTCCGCGAGCCTCGTGAATGAAGCCCGCTTCGGAATGCGCCGCACCGGATCCAATCCCGTATCGCCGATCGAAACACCGGGAAGCGGCGATGAAATCAAAAAGTTCATTTTTAACTATGGCGGCATTCCAGTCTGGCCGCATATGGGAACGACTGCGTTTGGATTCCAGAACAGCCAGCCCCCGGGAGGCAGAGGCACCTACCAGATCACTCAACGCGATATCACGCCTCTGTATTCGTATGCGGACACGGTGAGTTGGATCAAGGGCAAACACTCCTTCAGGGGCGGCGGCGAGTTCCGCTTCGCCAGATCGAAGGCAATCCAGAACGGGCTCGACTTTACAGCCACAGGCTCGATCCATGGAACCGCAGCCGGCGGCGACTCTCCGCTCGCACCCATATCGGCAACAGCGATCAGCGCCGCCAATATGGCAGGTCTCGCCGGCACGACTGCCGGGGGTAACAATCAACGCATGCGCGGCCTGCTGAGCTACCTCGCCGGGTCGTTAGCCAGCGTTAACCAGGTTTACTTCATCAATTCGCCGGACAAGCTGACCGATTGGGAGGACTACCGCACCTCGCCCTATGCGATTCGCGACTTCCATCAAAATGAGTTTGCGTTCTTTTTCAAAGACGACTGGAAGGTGACGAAAAGTCTCACGCTCAATCTCGGTCTTCGCTACGAGTACTTCGGTGTTCCATTCGAGGCCAACGGTTTGACGGCTTCTCTGGTTGGCGGAGGATTGTCGGCATTCGGAGTTTCGAAAGATTTCAGCGGCTGGATGACGCCTGGCGAAAGAGGCGGTTTGACCACATTTGAGTTCGTCGGACCGAACTCGCCCAATTCCGGCAAAAGAATCTACAAGCAGGACCGGAACAATTTTGGTCCCGCGGTTGGCTTTGCCTGGAGCGCCGATGAGCGCACCACCCTCCGCGGCGGATACCAGATCACTTACCAGGGAACTCAGCGCGGCAACGATCTTCAAAGCGCCATTGGTTTCCCGCCGGGCAGCATTTTCCGAGCGCAATACACGGGAGTCACGGGAAACGAGTATCTGGATTTGACGGACCTCGCGTCGTCTTCGGTCTTCCCGGTACCTACGGTGGCCAACGGAGCTGTGATCAAACCGATGCAGCAGATTTCCATCCGGGACAGGAGCCAGAGCATCCAGGCCTACGATCCGAACACCATAACGCCCTATGTGCAGAACTTCACGCTGGCGCTCACCCGCACGATAACGCCAAAGCTCGTGGCCGAGGTGAAGTATGTCGGGACTCTGGGACTGAAGCAGTACCAGAACATGAACCTCAACGTTCCAAACTTCCTTTTCAACGGCCTGAAGGACGCTTTCGACGCCGTGCGAGCAGGCGGTGAATCCACGCTTCTCGATAACATGTTCCGGGGAATTAACATCTCGGGAGGCGGAGCCGTTGGAACGGGCGGCCAGACTGCCGGTGGCCAGTTGCGCGCCGACGCCAGATTCAATTCGAATCTCGCCAATGGGAATTACATTGCGCTGGCCAATTCGATAGCGACTTTGAACTACAGCAAGGCCGGCGGATTGAATCCCGGATTGGCGGATATTCCGCTCGGCGTACAGGGCGCGGTCCTGCGGATGAACGGATTCGCGGAGAATTTCATTCTTCCCAATCCGCAATTCGCGGCTGCAACGTCGAGCATCGGCAATACAGGTGTGCTGTATCGGACGAACCTCGCCCATAACAACTATCACTCCATGGAGTCGCAGCTCACCTTGCGGCCCACCGCTGGAATCAGCTTGACGGGCACGTACACCTGGAGCAAGAACCTGGGCAATCCTGCGAATGGGGTTGCCAATAACACACTCGGCACAGGTGGATTCACGAATCCCTTCGATCGCGCCGGAGACTATGGCCGGTTGACAGCCGATCGCACGCACGACTTCCGAACCAATGGTACGTTCGAATTGCCGTTCGGACCCGGCAGACCGTTGCTCGGCAACAGTCACGGATTGCTGGCGCGAATTGTCGAAGGCTGGGAGACGAGCTGGATTGTCAACCTCAACAGCGGCGCGCCATTGAGCGTCGGTGCGAATTACACATCCGGTACTGCTCAGCAGCTTGGTCTCTACGGGAACACTGTTCCGGACATCGTTGGACCTTTTCCGTTCAAGGAGAAGGGAGTCCGTTGGGGCGGAGTCAAGACGACCAACGGTTTGCTCTACGGCTCCTTCTGGGATCCCAGTGCATTTACGATGGTCGGCGATCCGCAGTGCACCTCGCTGCCGACGACCTTGCGGCCGCTCTGCGTTCTTACCGCGGTTGCCGATGCGAAGACCGGCCAGGTTCTCCTCCAGAATCCAAGGCCGGGAACCCGAGGCAATTTTGGTCAGAATGTGATCGACGGGCCCGGACAGTGGCGGTTCGATGCGACCATCGGCAAGAGGTTCAGGGTGGGCGAGACCAAGAGCTTGCAACTGCGGGTCGACGCGTACAACATCCTGAATCATCCCGAGCCGCAGAATCCGAATGTGTCGATCAACCCGGTCTTAACCGGGGGGAACGCGAACGCCGCGTTCGGGTGGATCACTTCGAAGACGCTGGCTAACAATTTCGTCGGCGCCGGGACAACACAGAGGACGTTCCAGGGTCAACTGCGGTTCCAGTTCTAACCTGGGTTGAACCACAAAGGCACCAAGGGCACAAAGACACAAAGAAGGCCGCCACCAGGAATTATTTAAGGCGGCCTTCTTTGTGTCTTTGTGCCCTTGGTGCCTTTGTGGTTCAATCCGAATTTGCCATAGACTCCGCTGTCGTCATGTGGAACATCGCGGTATACGCGTAAGGACCAAGGATAGGTGAGGACTGAAGGGGTTCGCGGCGCCGACGGCCAAAACCGCAATCACTCATGGGGGCGCAGCAATGGGCCGACCTCGAACCTTCCGAACGAGTCGGCCCATGGGCTTGAAAGGCGGCGGTGGTTCACCGGGGGTTATGACATACTCGTTGTATGAGCAAGGACAAAGGAAAACGCGAAAAGAAGAAACCAAAGAAACCAAAACCCCCGGGTGCGTAGATCGTGGGTGGTATTCGCTCATGGAACCTCGACCTTCGATCGGTTCGAGAGCTTGGGTATAGGTTTCCATGAGTCGCGATTGACCAAACATTCTTTGGGTTGAAGAAGTCAGGTGGTCGAATTAGGCGGCCTTTGCGGCATTTAGTAGTCCCGCACAAACGCTGCCGTGCCTGGATCAATGGCTCCTCGACCCGCTACCGCCTTCGGCACGCTTCTCTACGATGCAGGGCCGAGGATCATGCAGTTCGCCCACGAGCTGGGTTGACGGCCTGACGGAACTCGCGTTCCGCTCTGCCCGGACGAGCGTTTTTCTTTCCTCAGCAATCGCTCCCGCGAAAGTCGGTAAATCGAAGATCCAGTTTGTCTACGCCAGGAACTGATCTGATCCAGCCGGCACTGTCAAACTCCCGTCAATTTTGTTACGAAAAAATTCACTAACCCCATCGCGCTTCTGTGGTACAAATCGCAGCCCATTTTTTCGAGAAGTAGAGGAGTGGTAGTAGTGCGTATACGAATTTTGATGTGGCTTTGTTTGTCGGTTTTGCTCTCAGTACGCGTCTTCGCGCAGGCACGCGTGCATCCTGAGGGAGTGCGCAAGAACAACGTACTCTTTGTCAATCTCCCGAGTGATGTATCAAAACAGAATGTCGAATTTGCCGATGAAGTCCTTAAGGGCAGGCTGCACAGGCTTGCCTCACAACTGGCCGTGCAGGAGCCTGGCGCGACCGATCTCGTCGTCATGTTTGTGGATCGTACTGGCCAGGTGATTCTTCCTGATCGCGAATTGATCAGGTCGCGGATGGGGGGTGGCGAGGTTTCATCTGCAGATTTATTGCCGGCCGCTGATACGTCTACTGCAGCGAATATGTCCGCAGCAGATACACCCGCCAATCGCATCACGTTTACATTCAATTCGCCCGCTTACCCATGGTCCTCGGCTGAGATCCAAACTCTGTCTTCCGCTTTGAATACTTTCTATCCGGTAATAAACCAGGTTTACGGAAATCCCGCCTTCGACATCATCATGAACGTTCGCAAGGATCCGAACGCTCCAGCCGTCGGGTTGTATTACCCCGCATTCAATGAAGTGGTCATCAAGACGCTGGATTATGGACTGGACGTGATTTGTCACGAACTGATTCACGCGTTCAGGGACGACAACATCACGTGGCTGGACATGTACGAGGAAGGAATGACCCGAGCCGCGGAGGTCGAGGTATATAACCGCCTTCCGACTTTTGTTCACTGGGACGAGAATCACAGCTACGAATACGACGTTTTTTATGAAGGTCTGAGTAAGCCCCAAATTGGTTCGGCAGGTGGCGATTTCTTCAACGGGTACATCAGCCCGCTCCTTCGATATCAACTTGCAGGTTATGCGTGGGGAAAGGCCTTAATTGCCAACGACAATTTCTTTCGTGACTTCAACAGCCGCTACTACGCCAGGATCCTGCAAGATCCAAGCGTGCCGGGCACTGAGGCGGCACTTCTTGATATCGCCAGCAGCGTTCAGGCAAGCCTCGAAGGACTTGCTTTTCGCAAGTGGTACCCCAAACAAAGCGTCTTTCAGACTTCACCACCGCAGGGATATTTCGTATACCAAAGGGTCCAGTCTTATTTGGGTACTGTCGTGGACTATTTCCAGCGAGACTCCGCCGGCCGCGAAACCATGAAGCCCAATTCATTGGTGAAGTGGGTCGTCTCGGACTTCCAGGGTGTAACTCTGAGCACGGGAAGTGGATTGACTTCGGCTAGCGGCTGGGTCTCCTTCACGCCGAGCGTGCCCAATGGATATACAGGACGAATAAAAGTCGTGGTCAGCGCAAACTCGCCTCAAGGCACCATCAGGGACACTTCGTTCAGGTACGTTGGAATGGAAAGCGGAGTGTTCGGCGTTGTCAGGAACGCATCGTTCGGTCTGCTGACGATCACTGCAAAAAACGGTTCAATCGCACCGATCAGCGTGAACGTCGTAAACGGCGGATTCTCCCTTCCCTCGCTAGCGGCAGTCCGAGGTGAGTTTACTGCTGTTTTTCAGCCGTCTGGTGGAGCGAGCTTGTCGAAACAATTTATCAAAGATGGCAGCAATTACTTTCTGTTCATTGAGTGATCCTGCCCTGCGCCGAACAACCTGACAGGGCGCGCAAAACTGGAATTGATGACACAAATTGAGGAGTTGCATTGGCATACGAATACTTTGCTGACAAATATGAAGAGTTTGCCGACGAGCACGAGAAGCTGGCCGAAAGGCTCACGTCCGTGAAGGGTTTTCCGCCAGGCCCGCTGGAACTACAAAACGAACGTCTTGCAAAAAAGGAGAGGGATGAAGCGCACCGATGTCGGCTGAGTGCACAGGACTACCGGAATTTAAGCGAGTAATCGCCTCAGCACCGCCCTCTCAACGACCTGAACTCCGCCCAGCATTGGCGGTCGCGTTTTTGGAAGGAATCACGATGGCACCGCCGTATCATCCGTCCATGACAAAACAGGGATTGGTTGAGCTTTTCTGGCATCAGGTGGCAATGCTTGAAGAAGGCGCTCTGGCCGCAAAACGATTTGCTGAGGATCATCAGAAGTACTTTCCGGAGGAAAAGGCCAAGATGCTCCAGTTTGCTGAATCGTCGGAGGAACAAGCCAAAAGGACACGAGAACTCTTGAAGGGACTCGAAGAGTCATCGTAGTCACGTCAGCACCGCCTCAGCACAGCAGCGAGAAACTTGAGCCTTCCACGATCGTCAAGGCTGCGCGAGAACACTCGGCGATATCGGTCCTGGAATCCTGGCGGGAAATGGAAATTCGGAAATCGGGTGTAAGTGTTTTTGTGCCACACGCACGAGTCGCTAAAGCTAACCCGGATTCGAAAGTAGTCGAAGCAATTCGGCGCACGGCGTCGCCCGCTACTCTAAGAACTCCCCATAGCAGCGGTTAAAGGAGAAAGGGCGGAGCTGTGTCCGCCCTTGAATAACTGTCTTACTTGTCAATCGACTGGGACGCAGGGATTCGAACCCCGATAAGCAGATCCAGAGTCTATGGATGAACGCTAACCGTTACTCGTGAACAATGGGCGCGAGATCTGCTGTTGCTCGCAGTCCGAGCGCTAGGCGTCTCTATCGCTCGCAAATTCACACCGCGTAGCCAGTGTCCGAGTCAATTCTGTGCAATTCTATACAACTCTAAATTCGCCCTATCAGCAGAATCCTTAGGTCCGCTGGGAATTATCCCCGTTATTTCAAGCTTGAGGAAACATGGACGTAAAGAAGATTCAGCACCGCCGGCAGCGACGATCGGCACAGTTACGAGAGTCGCATCGAGTTGATCGCCGGAACTGGGTTGCCGGCGTGAAAGTTGTACAGGAGTTCGCGTCGGCCGAGGCTGAAAAGATTGGGGATCTTTTGGTATGCCTTGTATGTCCGGCCGCGTTTCGAAAAATTAGTTCACTATCAACTCGTGGAGAAGGGTTACGAAACTTTCTTCCCAAGCTATATCAGGAGGCGCAAATGGTCAGATCGCGTGAAATCTTTGTGCCTGCCGCTGTTTCCGGGCCACGTGTTTTGTCGCTTCGATATCAATGCGCGATTGCCGATCCTAATCACTCCCGGAGTGAACTTTGTAGTTGGTGTCGGAAACTCGAAAGCCGGCAGTTATATCCGGCAGGCTGCTCTCCCCAACGAGGAGTTCGCGAACTATGAAGACCTTTGAAGGCCCAGATGGGATGGTCCCCCTTCTCGGGTGCGCATAGATCATTACCGCCGCGTTCGTCGGCCGAGGCTCGGGCACATAAATGTCGAGGCTTTGGAAGATGGGATCGACACTTTGCGCAGCGGCGGTCTAGGACCGTACCTATAGTCGTGCAGGTACGCGAACGAAAGCAGGAGGGAAAGTGATAAAGCTAATGAAGGAAGAAGAGGCAGTGAAAGTAGTGAAGGCCGCGAAAGCAGTGAAGACGGCGAAGAGAGTGAAGGTCGAGAAGGTCGAAATCAAAGTCGCAGAGTTTAGAGTTTGGTGTGAGCAGTGCTGCATCCGGATTGCGCCGCACGAAGAACGGATTGCGCTTAGCGGTAAGAGTTA